>Ga0315273_10001958_pt1 | contig 23934 bp, 12 predicted proteins | sample YL17G02_0_MG_FD_205753 | JGI IMG/M metagenome (GOLD analysis project Ga0315273, IMG submission 205753) | Sediment microbial communities from Yellowstone Lake, YNP, Wyoming, USA - YL17G02_0 | ecosystem: Environmental > Aquatic > Freshwater > Lake > Sediment | place: USA: Wyoming | collected...
ACGCCTCGGCCGGGAACAGGTAATCGCGGTCGAAGCCGTAGCCGAGGCGGGTCATTCCGCCGCCGCGCGCGTTGAGCAGCTCGGGCCGATCGAGGAGACGCAGCGTCGAGCAGGCTGCGGCGATCGTCTCGTCGGCGGCAAGGGTCCGAAGGAGCTCCGCCAGCCATCCCGGCTCGACCTCGGTGTCGCTGTTGAGGAACGCCACCACGTCCGCATGCGCGGCGGCGACTCCCCGCCGGTTGGCCTCGCCGAAGCCGAGGTTGCGGCCGAGCTCGAGCACTCGGTGGGTGGGGAAGCGCTCGCGCACCCACGCAAGAGTGCCGTCGGTCGAGCCGTTGTCGGCGAGGATGGTCTCGAAGGCGACGCCGCTCGTCCGCGCCAGCGCGGGCAGGCAGCGCTCGAGGTGGCGCCGGCCGTTGTAGGCGACGACGACGACGGACACTGCAGGGCCGGCTTGACCGCTGCCGGTAACGGCGCCCTGATCCGCGGTCCGTTCGCCCACATCGTGCATCATACGATGACATACGGGCGCTCTCGCGTGGCGGTTGACCCCCGGCGCGATGAAACGTATCCTCCTCCTCCGGCCGCGGCTTGCGCTCGACTTCACAAGGCCCGCCGGCGCCCAGGAGGTCTCGATGAACGGCATCTTCCACGTTCCGCAACCGATCAACGAGCCGGTCCGCGCCTATGGGCCGGGCTCGCCGGAGAAGCGATCGATCAAGGCGAAGCTCGCCGAGCTCCGCGGCAAGGAGATCGAGATTCCGCTGATCATCGGCGGTGAGGAGGTGCGAACCGGACGGATGGGCACCTGCCTGATCCCGCACAACCACGGCCACGTGCTTGCCCGCTACCACAAGGCGGGCAAACCCGAGGTGGAGCGCGCCGTCGCCGCCGCGCGCGATGCCCATCGGGCCTGGTCGCGTATGCCGTGGTACGACCGCGCTGCGATCATCCTCAAGGCCGCCGACCTGCTCGCCGGTCCGTGGCGCGACACGCTCAACGCCGCGACGATGCTCGGCCAGTCGAAGACCGTGTTCCAGGCCGAGATCGACTCCGCCTGCGAGGTGATCGATTTCTGGCGCTTCAACCCGTACTTCGCCCAGGCGATCTACTCCAACCAGCCGATATCCAGCCCCGGGATGTGGAACCGCACCGAGTACCGGGCCCTCGAGGGGTTCGTCTTCGCGGTGACGCCGTTCAACTTCACGTCGATCGGCGCCAACCTGCCGACCTCGCCGGCGTTGATGGGCAACACCGTGCTGTGGAAGCCGGCGTCGACCGGCGTCTACCCCGCGTACTTCAACATGAAGCTCCTGATGGCCGCCGGGCTGCCGCCGGGCGTGATCAACCTGGTGGTCGGCTCGGGCGGCGAGGTCGGCGACCCGGTGCTGGCGTCGCCGGAGCTCGCGGGCGTGCACTTCACCGGCTCGACCGCGGTGTTCCACCAGATGTGGAAGACGATCGGCGCCAATATCGCGAGCTACAAGGGGTATCCCCGCGTCGTCGGCGAGACCGGCGGCAAGGACTTCGTCTTCGTCCACGCCTCGGCGGAGGTCGACGCGGTCGCCACCGCGCTGGTCCGCGGCGCGTTCGAGTACCAGGGGCAGAAGTGCTCCGCGGCGTCGCGCGCCTTCATCCCACGCTCGCTCTGGCCGCGGGTCAAGGCCGGCCTGCTGGCGCAGCTCGCCGAGGTCAAGATGGGCGACATCGAGGACTTCACCAACTTTGTCGGCGCGGTCATCGACAAGGCCGCCTTCGCGACGATCAAGGAGTACGTCGACTTCGCCAAGGCGTCGAACGAGGCCGAGATTGTCTTCGGCGGCGGTTGTGACGACTCGGTCGGCTACTACATCCAGCCGACCGTCGTGCTGACCACCAACCCGAGGTTCAAACTGATGCAGGAGGAGATCTTCGGGCCGGTGCTCACGCTGTTCGTCTACGACGACGCCAGGCTCGACGAGGCGCTCGCACTATGCGACACGGGCTCGCCGTACGCGCTCACCGGCGCGGTGTTTGCGCAGGACCGCGCAGCGGTGCTGAAGATCGCCGACGCGCTGCGCGACACCGCCGGCAACTTCTACATCAACGACAAGCCGACCGGCGCGGTGGTCGGCCAGCAGCCGTTCGGCGGCGCCCGCGCCTCGGGCACCAACGACAAGGCCGGCTCGATGTGGAACCTGATCCGTTGGGCCTCGGTGCGCGCCGTCAAGGAGACGTTCGTGCCGGCAACCCACTTCGCCTACCCGTTCATGGGCGAGAAATAGCCAGGCACGAGGCGCCGACGGACTGGCTTGTCGAACACCTGCTCTGCCAGTCTCCGGCGGGTGACATGGTCCAGGACCGCTCTGAAGGCGCTATACCTCGTCGTGATAGCTGCCTCGGTTCTCTTCCTTCTTCTCAAGATCAGACACGTGGTCGGAACCCAGAGGGCATACATCTCCCTTCCCGACTACGGCGACCTGCATCGGTTCGACCCGGATCGGGAAGGTGGGCACCTGTTGCCGAGCCTGAACCTGCTGGTGCGGACCGAGAAGGCCTCGGAGTCGGTCCGCTTCATCACCAACTCCAAGGGGTTCCGCAGCGAAAAGGAGTTCTCCCAGCGCCACGGATACAAGTACACGCCCGACCTCGTGCTGCTCGGCGTCACCCTGGGCAACGATCTGACCTGGAACTCGTACCGCTCCACGTTCGTGCCGGTCAGGGACGCAGAGGGAAAGCTGGCCCTCGAGTGGACGCACAAGCCCGCCCAGGACGATCACAAGGGTGTGGACCTGATAATCCCCTCCGACGTCTACATTCAGGACGAATCCGCCGACGGGCCGCTGCCGAGGGAACGACGGATCCGATCGTACCTGGCCGAGAAGTCGATCCTTTTCGGCTATGAGATCCCGCCGATCGTCAATCCGTTGCCCAGCGCGCCCCGGCACTTCTTCGCCACCGATTTCAGCGTGTCCCTCGGCCTCTTCTACATGCCGGTGATGCCCGAGATCGATGCGATCTACGCGGACTTCGAGGAGACCCTCGCCGGGTTCGCCGACACCGCAGCCAGGAACGGCAGCCAGCTCGCTGTCGTGCTGTTCCCGGTGAGGATCCAGCTCCACGGCAAGGACTGGGAGCTGCTGCGGCGGCTCTACCGCCTGCGGGACGAGAAGTTCGACCTGGAGTACCCGGACCGGCGCCTGCTCGCCTTCTGCCGCAGCCACGACATCCTCTGCACCGACGCCCTGCCGGCGCTGAAGGTGGCCGCTCGCGAGCACCCGCGGATTCATCTCTATCGCACCCGCCGCGACATGCACTTCAACGAGCGCGGGCAGGAGGTCGTGGCGGCCGGGCTGTACCGATTCGTGCGCTCGCTGGTCGAAACGGGCGCCCCGGTACCGGTGGCCGCCAGGCGGTGACGCGCGGCGGTTGCGCCGGTCGCGGGCCTCAGCCGGGGGTGAGCTGCGCCTGGCGCCGTCCGGTCCAAAAGGCGCACAGCAGCACGTTGCGGTAGACAGAAATGGGGAGAGCGCGGCCGCTACGGTCCCAGCGGGCGAGAAGCGGCAGGGTCACCGGCACGATGTGGCGCGCCCAGCGGTACCAGCCGAACGGGGTGAGCCGCGGCATCGACGGCGAGCCGGCCAGCTCCGGGTGGAGGCCGAGGATCACGCCGATGGTGCGGCCGACGTGCTCCTGGCGGTGATAGAAGCTGCGCAGGCTCGATGGGTGGTAGTGCACTGCCCTTGCGCCGGCGTGGTAGATGAGGCGGAGGCCGCGCTGGCTCAGGCGGTAGCCGAGCTCGATGTCCTCCCAGTCGACGAAGGTGAACGCGGGGTGGAACGGCTCGCTGCCGACCACCCAGCGCGGCAGCGAGATGTTCGACGTGTAGAACCCGGTGAAGAAGATGTCGCCGCCGTCGCGGAAGTGGGCGTAGGCGAACTGCGGCCCGTCGGTGTTGACGAACTCGAGGAACGGCGTCACCTTCATGCGCGCGCGGTCCCACTCGGTGAGGCCGAGCACGCCGATCGTTTCGCCGACCTCCCGGTGCTTGGCGAGGTGCTCGGCGAGGAAGTCCGGCTGCGGGATGATGTCGTCGCCGAGGAACAGCACGAGGTCGCCGGTAGCCTCCTGCAGCCCGCGGTTGCGGGCGCGACCGGGCTTGAGGTTCGGCTGGCGGATAGGCCTCAGGCTCAGCTCAGGATGGTTGCGCTGCCAGGCGGCCAGCGACTCCCAGGTACCGTCGGTCGAGCCGTCGTCGACGACAATCACCTCGAACTCCTGCATCGTCTGCGTGGCCAGTGCGGTCAACGTCTCCTCGAGAACCGGCCAGCGGTTGAATGTCGGGATGATCACCGAGATCGTCCTCGGCCGTGTGGCCGGGGGTGGCGCGTCGGGCACGAAGCGGATCTCCCGGACGGCACACCCCGACCTCCGCGCGGTGCCGGCGGCGCCGTCGTTTTCCGGCGGACGAATCGGCGAGTGCAGCACCACCTCGAGCAGCCCGTCGGCCCCTGCCCGCACCGGCAGGTCGATCCGGCGCCACGCGCCTCCGGAACATGGGCTGGAAGCGCTGGCGCCGTTGCAGACTACGGTCACGGCATCGCCGCTTGCGACCTGGTCCGGAAGGCGGACGTGCGTCTGCAGCGTTCCGCGGGCGTCCGATGCGACCCGCAACGCGCAGCGGGCCAGTCCGGCGGTCCACCGTGCCGGCGCTCCGTCGTAGAGCTGCGCCGGGTACCAGCCGACGCCGAGCCGCCCGAGCGCCGAGTCTGCCCCGGGAAGCAGCACCCCCGAAGAAATCCACTGGGCAGGGTCGCTCATCGCCGTGCCGGACACTCGCGCCGGCGCCCGCGGCGGCTCGACCATCTCGAGTATGACGCCGCGCCTGAAGAGTTCCTCGTGGGCGGCGCAGCGCCGCTGCTGGACCCAACGGCGGCGCACCAGCGTGCCGGGAAGGTGGAGGAGGTTCCACCCAAGGGCGGCGGCAAGCGACCGCCACGCAAACGAGCGCACCCGGGCGCGCACCGTCCACCACAGGACGTGAGCGAGGAAGCGCGGCGGGTAGTGCTTGATCACCATGCGGATGGTCTGCCGCAGCGGGGCGGCGCCGACCCAACCGTGGCGGCGCTCGCCGGCCGCTATCTGGCTGCCATCCGCGCGTACCACCGAGTTGCCGCAGACGACGACACGTCGCCCCAGCAGCCAGAGGCGCCACCCCAGGTCGGCGTCCACGTTGCCCGCCCGGAACGCCGGGTCGAACCCGCACGACTCGTCCCAGTCGCGCCGGGAGATCAGCCACGCCGCCCCCGTCGGGAACGACGTCTCGCCGAACGCCGCAGCGGCGCCCGGCTCTGCCGCCGGACAGCTCTGACCCTCGTCGAAAGCGACACCGAGCCAGGTGAGCCTCCCGCCTTTAGCGCACAGCAGCTCGGGCTGGTCACGCCAGAGCAGCGTCGAGCAGGCGGCGGCGATCGATTCGTCGGACGCGAGGGTATCGACGAGCACGCGCAGCCACCCCGGTTCGACGACGGCGTGGCTGGCGAGGAACGCCACGTACTTTCCGCTCGCCGCAGCGACCGCTCGTCGGGCGGCGGTCGCCGGCCCGCCGCCGCGACGCGCCGGTAGCACGCGGGCCAGTGGGTAGGCGGCCGCGATCCAGCCGGCGCCCTCTCCGGCCATGCCGTCGTCGACGACAATGATCTCGAAAGCGACGCCGGCGGTCGCGGTCAGCGCGTTCAGGCAGCGCTCGAGATATACCCGCCCGTTGCGACCGACGACGACAACCGATACCAGCGCTTCGCCGTTCACCGCGGCATGATAGTCGGAACTGCGCCGCCTCCGGCCCGGCTCAGCGGCCGCGGCCGGCGAGGAGCCGAGAGTAGACACTCTCGACCATGAACGCCTCCTCCTCGATGCGGGGGGGCAGTGAGATGCCGGCGCGCAGGCGGTCCACGACGGCGGGGTCGCGGGCAACCATCTCGATCAGCTCGCGCAGCCTCTTCGGCTCCTCCACCGGGAAGACGAAGCCGTTCTCGCCGTCGCGCAGGAACTCGTGCGCAGCGCCGACCATATCGGACGCGATCACGGGCACGCCGTAGGCGAGGCTCTCGACTACCACGAGCCCGTAGCTGTCGAGCGTCGTAGAGGGCACCACCATGACGTCGATACCTGCCATCACCGCGGGGAGGTCCCCGTGGTCGTACCTGCCCATCAGGCGGACGCGGGGGTCCTGCGCGACCAGCGACTCCAGCTCCGGCCGGAACCCCTCGTCGCCGGCCAGGGTGCCGTGGAGGACGAGCTCGATATCGTCGCCGGCGACGGCCTTGAACGACCGCAGCAGCAGGTCGATGCCCTTGAACTTCTTGAGGACTCCGATGTAGCCGAAGCGGAGCTTGCGGCCGTCGCCTGGCGGGGCCGGGAGCGGCCTGACGAACCGGTAGTCGACGCCGTGCGGGATGTGCGCGATCGGTCGGCTCCACCCACAGCGGGCGAACACGCCGATCAGGAAACGCGACGGTGCGATCAGCGCCTCGGCGCCAGAGAACATCTCGAGGGCCTGCGCGTAACGCTCGATCGCGGCGCCCGGCACTTGGCACTCGCGGATGCACTTCCGGCCGGCGTCAGGCGAGCTGCAGGGGGAGAAGTCGACCTTGAAGAAGCGTCCGCGCGGGCACGCCAGCCAGAAGTCGGTCAGCGTCATTACCACCGGGATGCCGCGCCGCTGCGCCGCGAGACGGCTCGACGACATGCGCATCGGGTGGGCGACGTGGACGATGTCCGTGCGACTGCGCTCCAGCAGCAGCCCGACCGCGCCGGCGACCTGCTCGTCCTCGATGCGGAACTGGACGTCGGGCGGCGGCTCGGGGTGGCGGATGGAGAGCACCTCGATGCCGTCGTAGAAGTAGGACCTGGACAGCAGCGGCCCGGCCTGTCCGGTGAAGCTGGCGGTCGGCTCGTCGAGGCCGTAAGTGAGCACCTTGACCTCGTGGCCGAGCTGCTGCATCTGGTGCCCGAGGTTGAGCACGTAGCGCTCGGCCCCGCCGTAGAAGCGGGGGAAGAAGTCGTGGATGACGTAGAGGATCCTCATACGCCCCGGCTCAGCACGGCGGCCACGGCGTCGAGGCCGGCGGAGCGCTGACCGTCCTTCTCGGCCCAGAGGCCGAAGTCGGCGAGGGCGTGGCCGACGGTCTCGGCGCACAGCTTGAACAAGGAGAGCTGAAAGTCGTCGCGGCGGCCGGCGAGCACGTCCAGGCAGCCGAGGTACTCGGCGAAACTGGTCAGCATGTCGACGTAGACGCGCAGGAACGGGCCGAGGTGGTCAGGATCGCCGGTGACGCCGGCGAGGCCGGCACTCTCAGCCACCTGCCTGAAGGTCGCCTCGAGGCTCTCGTCTTGCGCCGTTGCGGACTGCTTAGCGGGCCGCGCGAGGCAAGCTCGAACGGCGGCGATCGCCTGATCGGGACGGGTTTCGGCGCCGTTGCCGTCTGCAGCCACCGCGGCGCCGACGCGCCGGTAGAGGCCGATCGCGGCCCGCACGGCGTCCTCCACGGAGCCGATCGGCGAGGTCTGCCAGTCGAGGCGCGGTTGGTCGAGCAGGTCGGCGAGCACCCGCGTCTCCATGAAGCTGCGGCGCATGTGATACGCCGGCGGCCGGCTGTGCGAGTGCACCGCGGCCACCGACGGGATGAACCCGATGCGGTAGCCGTGCTCGAGGAGGCGTAGCCCGAGATCGAGGTCCTCGGCGATGGCGAGGGGGCGGAAGCGCAAGCTCACGAAAGCATCGCGGCGCACGCAGGCGAAGACGTTGTCGATCTGCGCGACCCGCCGGCGCTCGGAGGGCGCCAGAGTGGCGAGGCGACTGGGCTCGACGCTGACCGTGGTGTCTGTCCGGTAGCTCAGCACCTTGCTGTGGAAGCACCAGAGCTGCCAATTGGTGAAGAGATCGGCGTCGCTGCGCGGCACCTGCCGCGCAGACGCGGCGGCGACCTGCGGGTCGGCGTGCAGCGGCCGCGCCAGGCCGGCGATCGCCTTCGCGCCGACGGGGATCGCATCCTGCGACATGAACACCAGCAGCTCGCCGGTCGCCGCGTCGGCGCCCACGTTCCGCGCCGTGCCGTGGTTGAACGGCTCGTCCGGGTAGCGCACGACCTTGACCCCGTGCTGCGCGCAAAGGGCGAGCGTGCCGTCGGTCGAGCCCGAGTCGACGGCGATCACCTCGATCTCGCGCACTCCCTGCTGCGCGCCGATGCGCTCGAGCACTACGCGCCACTCCTTGCCGGCGTTGAGCGTCGGGATGATCACAGAGACCTTGACCGGAAGCTCCTCGTCGGCGTCGCCGATCGTGGCCGGGGGCAGGAAATGCTCCCGCACCACCTGCCACGCCAGCGCCCGTTGGAGGGGCACTCCCGCGGCGGCGCCAGCCGACGGGCGCGAGTCGCCGGTCCGGAGGAGCCGGTCATAGGCCTTGCGCCGGCGAGTGCCGGCCGGGAGCAGGCGCTCCTTGACGAAGGCGCGGTAGAGGGTGAGGAGCCTCCACGCGCGGCTGCCGGCGATCGACTGCAGCGTCCGGGTGGCCTCGCCGAGCCGCGTCCGCAGTTGCGCTGCCTCGTCGGCAGCCTGCTCGCGGGCGACCGCGAGCGCCCGGTCGCGTTGCGCGAGCTCCCGTTCGTGCCGCCGCGCAAGCTCGCTTGCCTCGGTATCAAGCTCGCGCGTCCGGCGGTGCAGCGACCGCCTTTCCTCGTGGACCGTGGCGATGAACGCGTGCACGGTCTCCGGCGTGATCCTGTCCCGGTGCTTGGCGATCACCCGCAGGTACGCCTCGCGAGCGTCGGGTCCGCCGGCGAAGGCGACCTGCTCGGTTGCGCTCCACTGCACGTACCGGGCCGTCACCTCGGCCACGTGGCTGAACGCCACCTGCGGCGCCATGCGCAGGAACAGCTCCCAGTCCTCGAACAGCTCGAACGCCTCGTCGAAACCGCCGGCGGACGTGATCGCGTCGCGCCGGGCGAGCACGCACAGCAACGGGATGAAGTTCTCGAAGCACAGCTCGGCAGCCGAGAACTCGCGCGACATGGAGAAGCGCCCCTGGCTCTCGTCGCGGACGATGCGGCCGTCCGCATCCAGCTCGCGGTCGACGATCTCGCAGTCCGAGTAGACGACGTCCGCGCCGGTCGCCGCAAGCGCGGCCACCAGCGTGCTCAGATGACCCGGCAGCAGCTCGTCGTCGTCGTCCAGGAAGGCAATGAGCACGCCGCGGGCAGCGGCAACACCAGTGTTTGCGGCGTGTGCGCGGCCGCCGCTGGCCTCCAGCCTCTCGTACACCAAAGGGACATCACCGAGCGCAGCACGCAAGCCTGCTACGTCGAGCTCCCCGCCGCCGTCGTTGACCACGATCGCCTCGATCGGCCGGTAGGTCTGGGCGGCGATCGTCGCAAGGGCGCGTACGAGGAGGACCGGGCGGTTCCTGGTGCGGACGACGACAGACACGAGCGGCGTCCCGGCGCTCGCCGCCGCGGGCTCCCGGCTGCCCGCGGAGACGCTACTAGCAGCCTGCTCGGGGGACCCGCTCACGGCGTCATGATAGCCGACGCGTCGCCCTCAGCGGCGGCCGGCGACGCCGCGGTAGACCAGCTCGACCTGGAACGCTTCTTCCTCGAGACGGGGCGGCGGCGCAATCCCGGCGCGCAGGCGCGCGACGATCTCCGGCTCCCGGGCGATGCGCTCGATCAGCCCGCGCAGCCGGTCCGGCTCTCCGGCCGGGTAGATGAAGCCGTTCTCGCCATCGCGGACAAGCTCGTGGGCAGCGCCGACCATGTCCGAGGCGATCACCGGGACCCCGAACGCGAGGCTCTCGGCAACGACCAGCCCGTAGCTGTCGAGCGTCGTTGAGGGCACCACCAAGACGTCGATCCCCGCCATCACCTCGGGGAGCTCCTCGTGCTCGTAGCGGTTCATCAGCTTGATCCGCGGGTCGCAGGCGAACCAGTGGTCCAGGTCGCGACGGAAGGCATCTTCCCAGAGGATGTTCCCGTAGATCGCAAGGACCAGGTGGGGAGCGTCGACGGCCATGAAAGTCCTGATTAGCAGGTCAACGCCCTTGAACGGGGTCACGACGCCGGTGTAGCCGAAGCGGATCCTGCCAGTGCCGCGCGTTGGCGACGCCTCCACAGGCACCAGCGAGTTGTCGACCCCGTGGTTGATCCGGGCGATCGCCCGCTGCCACCCCTGTCGGCGGAACACGTCGATCAGGAAGTCCGACGGCGCGATCACGGCATCGGCGGCCTCGAACAGCTCCCTGGCTTGGTCGTAGCGGTTCGTAACCGACGGCTCGAAGCGACACTCGCGAACGCACTTGTCGCCGCGCTCCGCAGATCCGCAGGGCGAGAGGTCCAGCTTCTGGAAGCGGCCGCGGGGGCAAGGCAGCCAGAAGTCGGTGAGCGTGAGCACCAGCGGCACGCCGCGGCGCCTGACCGCTTCGTGGCAGGCGCCCAGTCGCATCGGGTGGGCGATGTGGACCAGGTCGCAAGGGCCACCTGCGAGCAGGGAGTCGACCGCCTCGACGATCCGCTGGTCGGCGATTCGCAGGTCAAGGTCGAGCGGCGCCTCGCGATGGCGGAGGGCGACGACCGGCACGCCCTCGTGGACGTAGCGTCGGGCCGGCAGGCCGCCTATCGTCTCGGTGAGTGCCTCGTCGGGCTCGTCGAGGGCGTACGTCAACACCTCCGGGTGGTGGCCCATCTGCTGCATCTGATGAGCGAGGTTGAGCACGTAGCGCTCGGTCCCGCCGAAGTAACGGGGAAAGAACTCGTGGACGACGTACAGGATCCTCACACGCCGCCCGCCAGGACGTCGGTGACGACCGCGGCGCCGGGGTCGCGGCGCGAGGCGTGCTCGGCGAACCGCACGTAGTCGGCCAGACACCAGCCGGCGAGGTGTCCGTAGAGGTTGAACAGCGAGTCACGCACGTCCTGAGTGCGGTGGCCGAGGTCCCGAAACCCCGACGCGAAGGTGAGGAACTCGTGCACGAGCGCAAGGTAGCGGTCGCAGATCATGCGCCCCTGCGTGGGGGCCGGGAGGTCGCCACCGCCCAGCGCGCCCGCGAGGGCGCCGAGAATCCTATCGACCGGGGTCCCGCCGGGCGTCTCGACGTCGGCGTCGGCCGCGCCCAGACGCTCGCGCAGACGCTGCTCGAGCGCCTCCGGGGAGCCCGACACGTCGAGGACGGGCAGCATCGCGCCGAGCCGCCGGCAGAAGCAGGTGAGGTCGCCGACCAACTCGGCGGTGGTCTCGATCCCCACCTGCGACCAGTCCTGCGGCTCGAAGCCGAGGAGGTCGACCTGGGCGAGCCAGTCGACAAACAGGCGTTTCAGGTGATAGGCGGCGGACCGCCGGTGCGAGTGCACAACGGCGACGGTGGGCATGAACGCGAGTCGGTGCCCGGCCTGCAACACGCGGAGCCCGAGGTCGAGGTCCTCGGCGAATGGCAGCGGGCGCAGCCCGACCTCGGCAAAGATGCTTCGGCGCACGCAGCAGAACACGTTGTTGACCTGCGCGACCTTGCGGCGGCCTTCGGGTGACAGGGCCGCGAGAGCTTGGGAGTCGAGTCCGACCGCGGTGTCCGCGAGGTAGCCGAGGATGCGCTCGTTGAAGTACCAGAGCTGCCAGCAGGAGAACAGGTCGGCGTCGCTGCGCGGCACCTCGCGCCCGGACGCTACGGCGAGCGTGGGATCGGCCGCCAGGAAGCGCGCCATCCTGGCGACGGCCTCCTCGCCGACAGGGTAGGCGTCCTGCGACATGAAAACGACGTACTCGCCACGAGTCCGGGCGACGCCTTGGGTGCGGGCGCGGCCGTGGTTGAACGTCATGCCCTCATACGGCGCCACCGCGACGCCGAACTCGCCGCAGAGGGCGAGCGTCTCGTCCGTCGACCCCGAGTCGATGGCGACGATCTCGGTCTCGAGGAGCCCGCGCTGGCTGCGCAGGCGGCGCAGCACGGCGCGGAACTCCGGGCCCGCGTTGAGGGTCGGGATGACCACCGAGACCACGGCCATGAGCGGCAGGGTCTCGACCGTGGCCCGCACCGGCGCCGCGAACCGCTCCCGTGTCGTGCCGGCCGGGGGCGCGATCTCCTGCGGTGGCAGGGCAGGCGGCGGGGGAGCGGGGAGCGCGGGCGCCGGGTGCGCCGGAGCCCGGGTAGCCGTGGGTGTGCGATGCCGGACTGCGCCGAGGACCGCATCGTACGTCCGTCGCCGTCGCGATCCGGGTGGGGCCAGCACCGTCTTCACCAGCGTCCGATAGATGTGGAGGAGCTTCCACGACAGGCTGCCAATGACCGCGCTGATGAAAGCGTCGCGCTCCGCCATCCGGGCGCCGAGCGCGGCGATCTCCCCGGTCTGCCCGGCGATGGTTCGCTCCGCCTGCTCGAGGCTCGCGGCAAGGCGGGCGATCTCCCGCTCCAGTGACCGCCGCCACTCGGCGCCGGACTTGGCGTCGGCCTGCTTGGCGAGGTAGTAGGCGAGAACGGCCTGCGGGACGATCCGATCCGCGTTCTTGGCGAGGACCCGCAGGTAGGCTGCGCGCCCGTCGACGCTTCCGGAGAAGGCTATTTGGCTTGTCCGGCTCCACTGCACGTAACGGGCGGTGATCTCCGGCACGCGGCGAAACGGGTGCCGCGCCGCGACTCGCAGGTAGAAGTCCCAGTCCTCGAACAGATCGAGGGTCTCGTCGAAGCCGCCGACGCCCTCGACCGCCTGGCGCGAGAACAGCACACAGATCAACGGTATGTAGTTCTCGAACAGCAGCACCTCGGGCGAGAAGTCCCGAGACAGGAAAAACCGGCCCTCGCTCTCCTCGTGCAGGATCTCCCCGTCCGGGCCCAGCTCGCGCACGACCGTCTCGCAATCGGAGTAGACGACCCTGGCCCCGGAGAGCACCGACTGCATGACGAGCGTCGTCACGTGCCGCGGCAGCAGCTCGTCGTCGTCGTCGAGGAATCCGACGAACGACCCGCCGGCGGCGGCGAGACCGACGTTGGCGGCATGGGCACGTCCCAGCGATGTCGGAATGGTTATGGGGCGGAAGTCGACATCGGCGAGCGACTGGCGCAGGCGGTCCTCATCGAGCGCAATCCCTCCGTCGTTGACGACGACGACCTCGATCGGCCGGTAGGTCTGAGCGGCCAGCGAGGCGATGGCGCGCTGCAGCAAGACCGGGCGGTCTTTCGTCCGGACGACGATCGAGACGGTGGGGTTGAGGGCTTCCATCGCGCTGCTGCGAGGTCGGCAAGCTGGCGCTCCCGCGCCAACCCGCCGCCGGCGCCGTCACCTTATCCGCGCCGGGCGGCACGGTCAAGGCGCGTTCCGCTGTCGCCCCATGGCGATAGGCCCCCTTGGCGCACGGGTGATGTTCGCATGCTACGATAACGGCAAGGTCAGGATGTTGTCGGGGAGACCCGGAGGAGGCCATCGTGGCGATTCAAAAGGCCGTTCGCATTTTCTTTCTGTTTCTCTCCGTGGTTGCTGTCGCGATGCCGGTTGCGGCGCAGACGACCGGGGCGGTTCTCGGATCGGTGAGCGACGAGGCAGGCGGGGTGTTACCTGGCGTCACCGTCGAGGCCCGCGGCCCGTCATTGCAGGGCTCGCGACTCGCGGTCAGCGGCAATAGCGGTGACTACCGGCTCTCCCTCCTCCCACCCGGGGAGTACACGGTGACGTTCACGCTGCCGGGCTTCGCGACCGAGACGCGGAGATCGGTCGTGGTGAGCCTCGACAAGGCGGCCAAACTGGACGTGACTCTGCGCGCAGCCGTCAAGGAGGAGATCATCGTTTCCGGGGAGGCGCCGGTCGTCGACTCGACATCGACGAATCTCGGGACGAACATGACGACCCGGGCGATCGAGACCCTGCCGACCGGACGCAACTATTCCTCGATCGTCAGCGTCGCGCCGGGCACGTCCTCGGATGCGAACCCGCTGAATTCGCAGCAGTCGACGATCACCGTCTACGGCTCGTCGGGTGCCGAGAACGCGTACATCATCGACGGCGTCAACACCACGAACGTCGAGTACGGCTTCCAGGGCAAGGAGCTGAACTACGAGTTCATCGCCGAGGTGGACGTCAAGACCGGCGGCTACGAGGCCGAGTACGGGAAGTCCACCGGCGGCATCGTCAACGTGATCACCAAGTCGGGCGGTAACGAGTTTCACGGCGATGTCTTCGGCTACTACGACAACGACTCGCTGCAGGCGAGCACCAAGTCGGTCGAGTCGGCCACCGGAACCGTGCTCGGGTTCACCAAGAAGGACTTCGGCCTCGCGCTTGGCGGCTTCATCGTCAAGGACAAGCTGTGGTTCTTCGCGGCGTACGACCTGGTGAAGAACACCACGACCAGCGAGCTGCCGGCTGGCCCGCGGGCCGGCGAGGCCGTCAATACCCCGTCGCAGCACAACCTCGGCTCCGGAAAGATCACTTGGAACATGTTCGCCGGCCACTCCCTGGTCGCGACCGTGTTCGGCGACCCGCGCGTCGACACCGGGGCGATCAACGACGCCAACCATAGCCTCAACGGCGACCCGCTGACCTACGAGGGGCGCCTCGACCTTGGCGGCCGCGATTTCTCGCTGCGCTACCAGGGGATCCTCGGCACGGAGTGGGCTGCGATGGCACAGGCCTCGCGCCACAAGGAGCAGAACTCGGTCGGACCGGCCACGGCGGCCGGTGACGCCATCCAGTACCAGGACACCGCCAACGACTTCTACCAGACCGGCGGGTTCGGCCGCATCGAGCAGAAGCACTTCGAGCGGACGTCGTACGGCGCCTCGCTGACCTGGTTCCACACGCGCCACGAGATCAAGGGCGGGTTCGAGCTCGAGACCGCGAAGGCGGACGTGATCAAGCGCATGTCGGGCGGCCAGCAGATCCTCAAGTACGCGAACTTGGTCAACCCCAGCAAGCCGATCTACAACCACCAGTATTGGACGACGCCGGACGCCACGCTGGGGAACGCACCGGTCTCGCAGCTCGTCGCCAACCCGAAGCACGACAACACGACCGCCTTCCTGCAGGACCGGTGGACGCTGACGCCGAACTTCACTGTCAGCGCCGGCGTGCGGTGGGATCGCCAGCGGATCATCGACGCGTCGGGTGTGGCGCAGATCGATCTGAAGAAGGACATTGCACCGCGGCTGGGTTTCATCTGGGACCCGACGGGCGATTCCCGCTCGAAGGTGTTCGGCTCGTTCGGCCGTTTCTACGAGGGGTTGCCGATGGACTTGGTGGTCCGCTCGTACTCCTACGAGCGCCAGCCCAACATCATCAACTACAGCCCCACCGACTTCCATCCGGATCCCGCGGCCGAGGCCGACTACGGCAACGGATCGATCATCCTCGGCGGCTTCACCGAGCCCTCGGACCCGAACCTGCGCGGCCAGTATCTGCGCGAGTTCATCATCGGCGGCGAGCGCGAGGTGATGGCCAACGTCGGGGTCGGCATCAAGGGGATCTACCGCGACTACGGGCAGGTGATCGAGGACTTCCAGTGCTCCTCCGGTGGCGATTACTGCATCGGCAACCCGGGGCAGGGGATCATGCGGGAGATCTACGGCCTCAATTACGACCAGCTCTTCCCGGCGCCGCGTGCCGTCCGCATCTACCGCGGTCTCCAGCTCGACGTGACCAGGCGCTTCTCGAACAACTGGCAGGGCATGGCGTCGTACCTGTACTCCCACATCGAGGGGAACTTCGACGGCGAGTACGCACCGTTCACCAACATCGGGGCGGACCCGAACATCTCCGCCGCGTACGACTACTACGACTTTTTCACCAACGGTCAGGACCTCACCAGAATCACCAACCGGGGACCGCTCTCCAACGACCGCCGGCAGCAGTTCAAGGTCTCGGGGATCTACATGACGCCGTTCAAGATGTCAGTCGGTCTTTCGGCGTACTACCGGACCGGCACGCCGCTCTCCCGTTACGGGTACTCCGACGTCTACAGCCGGTACGAGTTCTTCCTCGACAATCGCGGCTCGGATGGAAGGAACCCGAGCAACTACGAGGCCGACGTGCACGTCGGTTACCCCCTCGACATCGGGAAGTTCAGCATCAACTTCCTGCTCGACGTGTTCAACCTCCTCAACGCGCAGCGGGCGGTGCTGCTCGATCAGCGCTGGGGGTTCGTCGAGGCCGACAACACGTCGACGACGCCGGTCAATCCCAACTACGGCAAGCCGGTGCTGCGGACGCCGCCGACCACGGCGCGGTTGGGGGTGCGCATATCGTTCTGACTGTTGACCGTTCTCAGCAGTCCATTGCGGGCAGGCCTGTACGTGGCCTGCCCGCATCTGTCGATGGGTCACTCGCCGGCGAGCGCACGCACGGTGTTGGCGGCGAGCCGTAGCGTCCTGAACGCCTCGGCCGCAGCGAGCCCCTTGGGCTTACCAGCGCCGGCTGCGATGCGCGTGAAGGCCTTGCGGGTAGGTTCCGGCGCGAACTGCGACGAGTGGTCGCAGATGAGCTCGATCTTGGCGTCGAGCACGCCCGAGATGTCAACCCAGGTGTCCGGCTCGTCGGTTGGGGAGAGCCAGATCTCCTCGACGACGTGCGGCTCGAGCCCCTCGGCAAGCAGCTCGGGGAAGATGCTCGCCTTCTTGACGGCGGGGTAGGCGGCCTCGACCGCAGCCTGGCCGGCGGCGCGGTGGTCGGGGTGGTTGATGTAGAGGCCGTGCCGAAACCACACGGTGGGGTCGTTGGCGACGACGCGCAGGGGGCGCACCTGCCGCATCACTCGTACGAGATCGCGCCGCAGATCGAGCGTCGGCTGAAGCACGCTGTCCTCGTAGCCCAGGTACATCACCGTGGCGCCCAGCCGCGCCGCCGCTGCCGTCTGCTCCCGGCGCCGACGACCGATCACCGACGCCCGATCGTCAGCGGGATCGTTGGTGCCCTTGTCGCCGTCGGTGATCACGCACAACGTGAGGTCCCAGCCCTCCGCGACCCAGGTCAGCAGGCTGCCGCCGACCGCGGTCTCGGCGTCGTCGGGGTGGGCGAAGATGGTCAAGAGTCGTCGCTTCATGGCGGTATACTACATGCCACGCCGGACGGCGCCGATTCCTGCCTCACCGCGGTCGACGGGGTGAGGCTCTCGAACCTTCGGGGGGAGAGAATGACGAGACCGACAGTCCTGGTCGTCGACCCGATCGAAGGCCGGCGGAAGGAGATGACCCGCAGCCTGGCGGAGCTGGGCTACGAGGTCGTGGCCGCCGTCAAGCCGGCCGAGGGGATGCGTTTCGCCATCGGTCTCAATCCCAGCGTGATGATCGCCGACGTGACCATCGATGGTTTCGGCGACGCCGCAGTTCTCAAGTACGTCCCGGTCGAGGACGGACAGGCGCCGCCCAAGTTGGTGCTCCTTCGTGCCGCAGACTCAGCCGCGCCCGAGCTGCCGGACGAGGTTCTGGTGATTGCCGTGGAGGGGCTGACGACGCAGGCGATAGTGCGCAAGGCGCGAGCCGTCCTGGTCGCACGGGAGCTCTCGCTCGAGCCCGATGCCCGCCTCGAGTCGCTCATCGGCGATCTGCAGCTCGTGCCGTTCTACGAGCTGATGCCGCAGCTCCAGAAGGCGGTGGTCAGCGGGCGCCTGGTGCTGGACGATGGAGAGATCGCCCTGGAGTCCGGGGAGATCGTCGCTGCCCGGTCCGGAAGCGTCAGGGGCGCCAAGGCATTCGCTCGGCTTGGCAGGATCGCGACCGGGTCACTACGCCTGCTCCTCGGGTCGCCTGGTGTCGAGCGCGAGATCACCCAGGACGTGCTGTCGCTGATGGCTTTGGCGATGGAGGACCAGCATCGCTTCAACGAGGCCCTGGGCGAGCTTCCGGACTGGGACAGCCGTGCCAGGCTGGAAATGGGACCTTCCTTTTTCGCGACGAGGTTCTCGGCACCGCAGCAGGCGCTGCTGCAGGCATGCCAGGGAGGACGGACCCTGCGGGCGCTCGTCGAGGCGGCGGCGTACCCGGATGGCGAGGTGCTCGAGGAGATGCTCCGCCTGCGTGAGATGGGGTTTCTCGCGTTCGACGAGCCGGAGATCCGGGTCCGGGTGGTCACGGATTCGACCGCCGATCTGCCTCCCGAGGTGGCGCGCACGCACGGCATCGAGGTCGTGCCGCTGTCGGTGATCTTCGGTGACGAGATCTACAAGGACGGTCCCGATCTGACACCGGGCGCCTTCTACAAGCTATTGGAGACCAGGAAGGACGTCCACCCGCGGACCAACCCGCCGACGAGGGGCGAGTTCTCCGCCGCCTACGGCCGCATCGTCGCGCGCCAGGACGTCGTGTCCATTCACATCTCCGAGAAGATGTCGCAAACGGTCGTGCACGCCCGAGCCGCAGGCGGCGACCCGGGAATCCAAACCGCGGTCCGCAGCGACGGCTCGAAGCCGACCGTGGCCGTGCTTGACTCGCTTCAGGTGAGTGCGGGGCTGGGGCTGCTGACGCTGTGCGCGGCACGGATGGCGCGGCGGAATCTCCCCGCAGTGGAGATCAGCCGGCGCGTGGACGACATGCGCCCGCGCTTCCACCTGCTGTTTATCGTCGACACCCTCGAGTACCTCGCCCGCGGTGGCCGAATCGGGAAAGCCCAGGCGCTGCTCGGGGGCCTGTTGGGGATCAAGCCGATCCTCGGCCTTGTCGGCGGCGAGGTAACTCCTGTCGACAGGGTTCGCGGCGGCAAGGCAGCCCAGCCGAGGGTCGTCGAGCTGTTCAAGGAGCGCGTCGACGCCTCGCGGCCGGTGATGATCGGCGTCGCGCACGCCGCTGCGCCGATCTGGGCGGACCGGCTGCGGACGCTGCTGCAGCAGAGCTTCATCGTTGCCGAGATCTTCGGGAGCGAGATCGGTCCGGTGGTGGGAGCACACGTGGGCCCCGGCTGCGTGGGCGCCGTCATGTTCCAGCCGACCGACGAGGAGGCGCCGCTCGTCGCCCCGCTGCCCGAGGCCTGATCAGCCCGGCTCTCAGGACATCCTGCGCGGTTGCGTCATGGCTTCCACCGAAAGCAGCTCGTCGAGCTGGTCCTGCGGCAAATAACCCTTGGCGAGGATGATCTCGCGCACGCTGCGGCCTGAGGTCAGCGCCTCCTTGGCGATCTCGGACGCCCGCTCGTAGCCGAGCGCCGGGACGACCGCCGTGACGATCCCGATGCTTCCTTCCACCAGTGACCGACAGCGCTCGCGATTCGCCGTGATGCCGCGGATGCACCGCTCGGTCAACACGCGGACCGCCGCAGTGAGCACCTCGAGGGACTGGAAGATGTTGTAGGCGATCACCGGCTCCATAACGTTGAGCTGGAGCTGCCCGGCCTCGGCCGCCATCGTGATCGTCAGGTCGTTGCCGATCACCTGGAACGCGACCTGGTTTACCACCTCCGGGATCACCGGGTTCACCTTTCCCGGCATGATGCTGGAGCCCGGCTGCATTGGTGGCAGACCGATCTCCTCCAGGCCGCAGCGCGGTCCCGACGCGAGCAGCCGGAGGTCGTTGCACATCTTCGAGAGCTTCACGGCGACCCGCTTGAGCACGCCCGAGAACAGGATGAACGCACCCATGTCGGGTGTGGCCTCGACCAGGTTCTCCGCGAGAACGACGTCGAGGCCGGTGATCCGCCGCAGCTCCTCGACGGCAAGGGTGGCGTAGCGCGGGTCGGCGTTGATGCCCGTGCCGATGGCGGTGCCGCCGAGGTTGACCTCGAGGAAGAACCGTGCCGTCTCGTTCAGGCGGGCGATGTCCTCCGCAGTCGTCACCGCGTAGGCGCCAAGCTCCTGGCCGAGCGTCATCGGCACGGCGTCCTGGAGCTGGGTGCGCCCCATTTTGATCACGTCGTGAAACTCCACGCTCTTGGCCACTAGCGCCGACCTCAGCTCGGCGAGCGCGGCGACGAGGCCACGCGACGAGTGAACGGTGGCCAGGCGGATTGCCGTGGGGTAGACGTCGTTGGTCGACTGCGAGAGGTTGACGTGGTTGTTCGGATGGCAGTGATCGTACGCTCCGCGGGGATGGCCGAGCAGCTCGAGGGCGCGATTGGCGATGACCTCGTTGGCATTCATGTTGGTCGAGGTGCCGGCGCCGCCCTGGATCATGTCGACGACGAAATGGCCGTGCCAATGTCCGTCGACGACCTCCTGACAGGCGCGATCGATCGCGGCGGCCAGCTCGGGCGTGAGCAGCCCGAGCTTGCGGTTGGCGCGCGCCGCCGCCTGCTTGACCATCGACAGGAAACGGACGAGGCCGGGGTAGTGCGAGAGACGAACGCCGGTGATCGGGAAGTTCTCGACGCCGCGCAGCGTCTGGATGCCGAAGAGGGCGTCCGCCGGCACCTCGCGCTCGCCGAGCAGATCGTGCTCGAGACGGGTCGCGCCCGAGGCATATGCTTTCTCGAGACCGACCTGGCTCGCACTGGTGTACAGCAGTCGCTGGTTCATCGCCAGCGCAACGCGCGACAGGACCTCGACAGCCGCAGCTCCGTCCTTGGCGAGCCTGTCGAGCACCGCTTGCCGGTCGAGCTCGAAAAGGGTGAGGTCGCCGGCGGCACGGGCGGTTGCCGAATGCGAGGAGGCGTGCAGCAGCGCCCCCTCGCCGAGCACCTGACCGGGTCCGAGAACGGTCAGCAGCTCGGTGCGGCCGTCATGCTCCCTTACGATCTCGACACTGCCGTCGGCGATCACGTAGAGCGACTTGCGTGGCTCCCCCTGACGGAAGAGAAGCTCGCCCCGGCGCAGGTCGCGCCGGCGGGCCAGCGCCGCGAGAAGGTCGGCGGTCGCCGGCGAGATGCCCGCGAGCGATCCCGCATGTTGGAGCAAGCCTTGGATGTCGGTCATCCCGTCCCCCTCGCCACCGGGGTGCGCACCCTCGACAGCCATCACCGTCCGGAAGGCGATTCGATTCTACTTCGCCGCGGGTGTCCGGGGGCTGTGTCGGCCGCGGGCCTCAGAAACGGACGCTCAGCCCGGTTGCGATCCGGTTCTCGCTCGAGACGTCCTCGTCGACCCTCTCCAGGGTGAGAAAGAGCGAGAAGCGCCCGCCGAGGTTGGCCGTACCCTGCAGGGAGTAGCGGCGCGCCTGCGGCCGGCTCTCGATCGTCACGCCGCCGCTCGACGCCACCCGAAGCACGGACAGCGAGGAGGTGTAGTCGGCGGAGAGGTAGATCTGCGACGACAGCGAGCGCCCGATCGAGGCGTAGTACGACGAGTACGGGCCCATCGAGCGCTCGATGCGCGACGCGTAGACGGTGATGTCGACGCCGCTGCGGGCCACGTTCGAGAACGAGGCGCCTCCCGTCGTCCTGCCGAACGAGCGGTCGTCCTGGTTGTTGCGATCCTGGGCGTAGCCGGCGTACACGCGTACGCCGCGGGAGACGTTGACGGTGAGCCGCGCGCCGGCCGAGTCGAACAGGTACCCGTCGAGCAGCCGCGGGTCCACCGGCCGCCCGGCGATCTGGTCGTTGGTGATGGTGCGCGCGTCGATCGAGCGGCCGTGGTTGTAGTTGAGCTGTATCTCGAACGCCGAAACGGGAACGACGCGGGCGTTGGCGAAGAGGTAGCTGAGGCCGCTGTTGCCCTGGCCGCCTGGGCCGTGCAGGTCGTACTCGCCGATCAGGTAGAGGAAGATCTTCTGGCCGACGGGAACGAAGTTCGTCGTGGTCAGGACGCTGCGTTCCTTCACGCTCTGGTTGCGCAGCATCACGAACCCGAGGACGTGCCGCCGGGCGGCATGGCCGTCGTAGGCCACGTACGCGCCGGCCTTGCGGATCCCCGAGGCGTAGCCGGCCTCGAACGTCGTCGGCTCGAGGCCGCCGAGCAGCCCGGCGCGCCAGCGGGTCCCGTCAACCGACGGCCGGCGGAACTCGAGGTTGAAGCCGCCGACCGATCCGAGCGCGCCCAGGTCGTTGAGCCACATCTGGCCCAGGCGGATGCTGAGCTTGCCGTCCCATACCGTCCCGCCGACGTAGGCGTCGTAGATCGAGCTCCGCGCGCCACGGCTCGATGAGGGGTAGGTGGTGGTGCGGGCGTCGACCGCGTACTCGAAGCCGTCGCCGTCCGCGGGCGGCGACTTCAGCGTGATGTAGGCGGTGAGCAGCGAGAAGTCACTCGAGAAGCCGCCGGTCTCGGAGCGGCGGTCGAGGTTGTAGAAGAGGCTGAAGTGGCCGAGGCTCGCGCTGTGTCGGGTGGCGGCGGACGCGGCGCCGGCGAGAAGGAGGAAGGCCGCGAGCGGAAAGAGGCAAGCGGAAGATCGCCTCATAGACGGTTTCGTGGCATCAACCGGCCCTCCCGGTGGGGTGGCACGAGTAGCACGCGTTCGAGTCGTAGCGGTATCCGGACACTTCTCTGTGGTGCCCGTCGGTCTCGCCTCGGGGGTGGCATCCATTGGTACACGAGAAGATCACAAAGTTAGCGCTGTTTATGTGACAGGTCGCACACGGGATGCCGCTGTGTCTTCCCGAAGTGATGGGGAACCAGGTGTGGTTGAATCGACCCTGGCTCCACGAGGAGTCGGTTGCCCGATGGCAGGTGTCGCACGTCGTGGGGAAGCCGGCGGCGATGTGGTTAGGGTTGCGGGTGTTCTGGTAGTTGGTGAGGTGGCAGCCAACGCAGGTGCGCGGCGTGCCGCGATAGATGCCGTTGACGTGGCAGGACTGGCAGGGTTGTGTGGCATGCACTCCGAGAAGCTGGAAGACCGTGTTGTGGTCGAAGCGCCCCTGGTTCCAGCTCGTGTCGCTGACCCGATGGCACGTCTCGCACGTCGTGGAGAAGCCGGCCGCAGCGTGGTTGGGGTTTGAGGTGGATTGATACGCGGAGAGGTGGCAACTGACGCAAGCGGAGCCCATGCCGGCGTAGACGTTGTGGCTGTGGCACGTCGAGCAATCCGGAGCGACGTGGGCGCCCAGCAGCGGCCAGGTCGTGTGGGCATAGCGCCCCTGGCCCCAGGTCGGATCGTCAGCGTGATGGCAGGGCTCGCACGCCGTGGAGAACGCCGCAGCGATGTGGTTCGGATTCTGCGCGGATTGGTACACCTGGCGGTGGCAGCCCACACAGTCACGGGGAGTGCCGTGGTAGATGCCGTTGGCGTGGCACGAGGCACAGGGCCTGGCCGCGTGGACTCCGAGAAGCGGGAAGACCGAGGCATGGTCGAAGTGGCCCTGGCTCCAGCTCGCGTCGGAGACCTTGTGGCAGGTCTCGCACGCGGTGGGGAACCCTGCCGTGACGTGATTCGGGTTCGTCGTCGCCTGGTACGCCGCAAGGTGACAGGTCACGCACTGCGAGCCCATGCCGGCGTAGACGTTGTGGCTGTGGCAGGTGGTGCAGTCCGGGGTCACGTGGGCGCCCAGCAGCGGCCAGGTTGTGTGGGCATAGCGCCCCTGGCTCCAGGCCGGATCGTCAGCGTGATGGCACGTCTCGCAGGCCGTGGAGAACGCCGCGGCGATGTGATTCGGGTTTGTCGAGGACTGGTAGACGGGCTGGTGACAGCCGGCACAGGTGCGCGAGGTGCCCGTGTAGACGCCGCCGACGTGGCACGCCTGGCACAGTTGGGCGGCATGCACGCCGAGCAGCGGGAACGAGGCGGCATGGTCGAACGTGCCGAGGTTCCAGCTCGCGTCGGAGACCCTGTGGCAGGTCTCGCAGGCAGTGGGGAAGCCGGCGGTGGTGTGGTTCGGGTTCGTTGTCGCCTGATACGCCGCAAGGTGACAGGTCACGCACTGCGAGCCCATGCCGGCGTAGACGTTGTGGCTGTGGCAGGTGGCGCAGTCCGGGGTCACGTGGGCGCCCAGCAGCGGCCAGGTCGTGTGGGCATAGCGCCCCTGGCTCCACGACGGGTCGTCCGCGTGATGGCAGGGCTCGCACGCCGTGGAGAACGCCGCAGCGATGTGGTTCGGATTCGTCGAGGACTGGTAGACCGTCCGGTGGCAGCCG
>Ga0315273_10001959_pt1 | contig 23926 bp, 18 predicted proteins | sample YL17G02_0_MG_FD_205753 | JGI IMG/M metagenome (GOLD analysis project Ga0315273, IMG submission 205753) | Sediment microbial communities from Yellowstone Lake, YNP, Wyoming, USA - YL17G02_0 | ecosystem: Environmental > Aquatic > Freshwater > Lake > Sediment | place: USA: Wyoming | collected...
TGCACGTCACGGTCTCGCCGGCGTTCATGACCTTGCTGAAGAAGGCCAGGGCGGGGCAGTCACACGTTCAGCCAGGAGCGACCGACGAGCAGGTGCTCACCGCGGCGCTGGAACTGCTCATCGAGAATCAGGAGAAGCGAAAGGCTTCCGTGCCGGCCAAGGTGAAGCGGGAAGTGCGGGCCCGCGACCAGGGCAAGTGCCAGTGGCCCGTGGTGGGCGGGGGAGTGTGTGGCTCCACGGTGCGGCTGGAGGTGGATCACGTGATGCCGCGTGGAAGGGGCGGACCGTCCACGGTGGAGAACTGCAGGATCCTGTGCAAACCGCACAACCTGGAAGCCGCGCGCCAGGCCTACGGCGACCAGCACATGGATCTCTTCATGCGGAGTGTACCGATGGCCCGGGAGGCGGAGGCGCCGGCCTGAGCTACGGCTTGCTGCTGCGCCGCCGGGCCACCGCCCGGTAGGCGGCGTCGGCGAGACGGCGAGGGGCGGCGCCCAGGGCCAGTCCAGCGAGCGACCAGGGTGGTCCCAGCGCGCGCAGGGCCGACGCGACCGCGTCCGCCCGCACCCGCACCACCTCGCGATCGCCGGCCCGCTCGACGACCACCAGGGTGTCGGGGCGAGTCGTGTCGCCGGCCGTGAATGCCGCCGATCGATAGGGAGCAGCTTCTGGGGACGCCAGGGGCGAGAAGAGGAGGGCGCCGCGACGGTCGTGCCGCGCCAGCCAGGCAGCCGAGCCAGTGCAGAGCCCGCAGGCACCGTCATAGAGGACCAGCAGCGGCATGGAGACCGGATAGGTGCGCTCGCGGTCCGGCGCAACGTCCGTACCATCCGCGCGGGACGGCCCGCTTGTGCAGGCTGCGCCCCGCGTGTAGAAGGCCTCTCCCTTGATCCGCCTCGACGCCATCTCCATGCAGCACGGCCACCAGATCCTCTTCGTGGAGGCGTCGGCCGTGGTGCACCGCGGCGAGAAGGTGGGGCTCGTTGGCCCGAACGGGGCCGGGAAGTCCACGCTCTTCCGGCTCATCATCCGGGAGGAGGAGCCGGACGAGGGACAGGTCTCCGTGGATCGAGGCGTCACCATCGGCCACTTCTCCCAGGACGTCGGCGAGATGTCCGGCCGCAGCGCGGTCGCCGAGACCATGGACGGCGCCGGGCCGGTCTCGGCCGTGGCCGGCGAGCTTCACGCCCTCGAGCACGCCCTCGCCGATCCCGAGCGCGCCGACGAGATGGAGGATCTGGTCGAGAAGTTCGGCCACGTCCAGGCCCGCTTCGACGAGCTGGGAGGATACGGGCTCGAGTCCAAAGCCCAGGAGATCCTGGCCGGTCTCGGGTTCTCGCCCGAGATGATGGAAGGCGACGTGGGGAAGCTCTCGGGCGGCTGGAAGATGCGGGTGGCGCTGGCCCGCATCCTGCTCATGGCGCCCGATGCCTTGCTCCTCGACGAGCCCTCCAACCACCTGGATCTGGAGTCGATCATCTGGCTCGAGCAGTTCCTCCGTGGCTATCCGGGCGCGATCCTCATGACCACCCACGACAAGGAGTTCATGAACCGGGTGGTGGACAAGGTCATCGAGATCGACGCCGGCGAGCTCACCACCTACTCCGGCGACTACGACTTCTACGAGCGCGAGCGGGCCATCGCCGATCAGCACCAGCAGGCCGCCTTCGACAAGCAGCAGGCCATGCTGAAGAAGGAGCTGGCCTTCATCGAGCGGTTCAAGGCCCGCGCCTCCCATGCCGCCCAGGTTCAGTCGCGCGTGAAGAAGATCGACAAGATCGAGAAGGTCGAGCCGCCCAAGATCCGCAAGATCGTCGACTTCGAGTTCCGCGGAGCCCCGCGTTCCGGCGAGGACGTGGCCAAGCTCCTGGGCGTCGAGAAGCGATTCGGATCGCGCACCGTCTACGACGGCCTCGACTTCCTGGTTCGCCGTGGCGAGCGCTGGTGCGTCCTCGGGGCGAACGGGTCGGGGAAGACCACCCTGCTCAAGATGATCGCCGGCGACTCCCGCCCCGACGGCGGCACGGTGTCGGTCGGCGGCAGCGTGAAGATGGGCTACTTCGCCCAGCACGCCATGGAGTTGCTCGTGCCCACCGAGACGGTCTGGGACACCCTCCAGCGGGCCTTTCCCGGAGCGTCCGTCGGTTCACTCCGGACGCTGGCCGGGTGCTTCGGCTTCTCCGGCGACGACATCGAGAAGTCCTGCCGCGTGCTGTCGGGCGGCGAGAAGGCCCGCCTGGTCCTGGCGATGATGCTCTACGACCCGCCCAACTTCCTGGTCCTCGACGAGCCCACCAACCACCTCGACGTGGGGACGAAGGAGATGCTGGTGCGCGCGCTCGCCGGCTACGAGGGCACGATGCTCTTCGTCTCCCACGACCGCCGGTTCCTGTCGGCGCTCTCCAATCGGGTGCTCGAACTGGGACCTGAGGGGCCGGTGGCCTACGGTGGCGGTTACTCCGAGTACGTGAGCCGCACGGGGCGCGAGGCCCCGGGCCTTCGGCCCCTGGCCCGCCGCTGACCCATCCGGGGTATCCCCGAGTGGCCAGTTGCGAGCCGCCCCTCCAGCTGGGTGGAAACGCGGGGAATTGCCCATGACCCGGAATGCAGCGATGCTGCGGCATACGGGGGGCTGCCGGGGTGAGCGAGCGCGCTATCGAACTCAGGGCGACCGAGGAAGCCCTCGAGCGGGCGCGCCGGACCCTGCTGATGCTCACCCGCTGCAACGAGGCACTGCTTCGCGCCGAGTCCAAGGAGGCGCTCTTCGACGAGGTGTGCCGGATCATCGTCGAGACCGGCGGCTACCGGATGTGCTGGCTGGGGGTGGCCGAGGACGACGACCGGCGGACCGTCCGCCCGGTGGCTCACGCCGGGTACGACGACGGATTCCTGGCCCAGGCGGACATCGTCTGGGCCGACGAGCCTCGGGGGCGAGGGCCCACCGGCACGGCGGTCCGGGAGGGGCGTCTCGTCGTGGGGCGCTCGTTCGCCTCCGATCCGTCGCTCGCTCCCTGGAAGGCCGAGGCCCTGCGCCGGGGATACGCGTCGTCCACGGCCCTTCCCATCGCCTTCGACGGAGAGCGCGTCGGGGTCCTCTCGATGTACGCCGGGGACCCGGCGGCCTTCGGGGAGGAGGAACTCCGATTCCTGAAGCACCTCGCCGACGACCTCGGATTCGGGGCGGTGGCCCTGCGTCGCCGGAGCGAGGCGTTGAAGGCCGAGCAGGCGCTCCGGGAAAGCGAGGCCTCGCTTCGCGAGGTGTTCGACCTGAACCCGGACGCAACCAACATCAACCGGCTCGAGGACGGGCGATACATCGCCGTGAACGAGAGCTTTCTCCAGATGATCGGGTGGACGCGGGAGGAGATCCTGGGGCGCTCGTCGATCGATCTGGGAATCTGGGAGGACCCGGCCGATCGCGACGTGATGGTCGCCCGGCTCGAGGAGCACGGGCTCGTCCGGAACTTCGAGGCGCGCTTCCGCACGCGCTCCGGACAGGTCATCGACGGCCTGATGTCGAGTCGCCTGATGACCTACGCGGGCGTGCCCGTGGTGCTCTCCATCACCCGGGACGTCACCGAGTGGAAGAAGAACGAGCGGCGCTACCGGCTCCTCGCCGACCACTCCCTCGACGTGATCTGGACGCTCGACCTGGAGAAGATGAGCTACTCCTACGTCAGCCCCGCCATCCGGCGGTTGCGTGGCCTCACCGTGGAGCAAGCGCTGGCGGAGCCGCTCGAGGCGAGCTTCACCTCGGAGTCGCTGGCCCGGGCAGGGGACATCATGTCCCGGACGACGGGTCCGGGCGGGGTCAGCACCCACACCGGGGTCTTCGATCAGCCCTGCGTCGACGGTTCGATCAAGCACGTGGAGATCACCGCCTCGTACGTGCGGAACGAGAGCGGCCGGCCGGTCGAGGTCCTGGGTGTCTCCCGCGACGCGACCGCCCGCGTGGAGGCCGAGCGAGCGCTCGAGCAGCGCGAGCGGGAGCTGCGAACCATCCTGAGAACCGCGCTCGACGGGTTCGGTTCGATGGACGGGACGGGGCGCTTTCGCGAAGTGAACGACGCGCTCTGCTCGATCACCGGGTACTCCCGGGAGGCGCTGCTGGGGATGCGGGTCGCCGACCTGGAGCAGGTGGACAGCGATCGCCAGATCGCCGCGCGCATGGCGCGCATCCGGGCTTCGGGCGCGGAGCGGCTGGAGACGCGCTACCGGCGAAGCGACGGCCGGATCATCGACGTCGAGATCAGCGCCCGGTATTCCGACGCCGATGGGGGAATCTTCCACACCTTCTTCCGGGACGTGACCGAGCAACGCCGCTCCGAGGCCGCGCTCCGGGGGAGCGAGGCCCGCTTCCGCACCCTCATCGAGCGCTCGACCGACATGATCGTTCTCCTCGATGGGGAGGCGCGAATCACCTTCTGGAGCCCCAGCGCCACCGAGGCGCTGGGATGGGAGCCGGAAGAGGTGCAGGGGAAGGGACTCCTGGACCTGGCCCACCCGGACGACCTGGAGGGCGCCGCCGAGATCGTGAAGCGGCTCCTGGCGGGCGGGAGCTCCACCCCGCTCCTCGCCCTGCGCGTCCAGCACAGGGCCGGGGGCTGGCGGAGCATCGAAGGCCCGTGCCGGAATCTCCTCGCCGATCCGGCCGTCCGGGCGCTCGTCCTGAACACGCGCGACATGACGGCGCAGCACCTGCTCGAGGCGCAGTACCTCCAGGCCCAGAAGCTGGAGAGCCTCGGTCGCCTCGCCGGCGGCGTCGCGCACGACTTCAACAACCTCCTCACCGTCATCCTGAGCAGCTCGGAGATCATGAAGCACGACCGTGCGGCCGGGATCGCCGCGAACGACGAGGACATCGATCAGATCCACACGGCCGGCGAGCGAGCCCGCGACCTGACGCGACAGCTGCTCGCCTTCGCCCGCAAGCAGGTCATCTCCCCGACCTCGCTCGACCTGAACGCCGTGGTCAGGGGCAGCGAGAAGCTCCTGCACCGGGTGCTGGGCGAGGACATTCGCCTGGTCGTGAATGCGGCTCCCGGGCTGTGGCCCACCCTGTGCGATGCCGGACAGATCGAGCAGGTGCTCATGAACCTCGCCGTGAACGCCCGCGATGCCATGCCCGGCGGAGGAACGCTCACCGTCGAGACGCGAAACGCGGAGGTCCACGCCTCAGAGGCGGTCCGCGACCCGGACCGACGCCCGGGAAGCTGGGTGCGGCTCCTCGTGCGGGACACCGGGCTGGGAATGTCGCCGGAGACGATGGCGCACCTCTTCGAGCCGTTCTTCACCACCAAGGCGAGCGGGAAGGGAACCGGGCTCGGCCTGGCCACCGTCCACGGGATCGTGGCCCAGAACGGCGGGCACATCCACGTCGAGAGCCAGCCGGGTCGTGGGACGGCCTTCGAGATCTGCCTCCCCCGGAGCGGCGCGCCGCATCCGGCGATCGCACCGGAGCAGCCGGCGAGATCGGGGCGCGGGAACGAGACGATCCTGGTGGTCGAGGACGACCTCCAGGTTCGAGGCGTCACCATCCGGGCGCTGGAGGGCAGCGGATACCGGGTGATCCCCGCCTCGTGCGGCGAGGAGGCGATGGCCATCGCCCGGCAGCCGGGGGTACGTCTCGACATGGTCGTGACCGACGTGGTCATGCCCGGCATGACCGGCCGGGAGGTCGTGGACGAGCTGCGCCGCCGCCTGCCGGCCATCCCGGCGCTCTTCGTTTCAGGCTACACCCAGGACGCCATCGCGCAGCGGGGCGTCCTCGACTCGGGCGTGGAATTCCTGCCCAAGCCCTTCACTCCCTCGACGCTGGTGGCCCGGGTGCGGGCGATGCTCGATTCCATTAGGACCGAGCCATGAGAATCCTCGCATCGACGGCCGCCGTCTTTGCCCTCGCCCTGTCGTCGCCTTCGGTACATGCCGACCCTGCCGCCGCGCCGGCCGAGCCGCCCAGCCCGGCCTTCGAGAGGCTCAAGTCGCTGGCCGGCGAGTGGGCGGGGACGGCCGGCGGTTCCGGCGACATGAAGAACATGCCGGCCAAGGCCAGCATCCGGGTGGTCTCGGCCGGTTCGGCGGTGATGCTCACCACCGACCCCGGCGGGCCACACGAGATGGTGACGTTGATCCACCGGGACGACGGGGGCGTGCTGGTCGCCACGCACTACTGCGCCGCCCAGAATCAGCCGCGGATGAAGGCCAGGCCTGGATCCGACGTCTCGCGCATCACCTTCGACTTCGTGGACGGCACGAACCTCGGGGCCTACCCGGGGCGCATGCAGAGGCTGGTCATCCTCACTCCCGGTCCGGATCGGCACGTCCAGGAGTGGACCTACCGTTCCGGCGGCAAGGACTCGACCGACACCTTCGACCTGAAACGGGTGCCGTAGTGTCGCGTATCGTCGCAGGGCTTCTCGCGGCCTGGCTCGTCGCGGGCGTCGGCTGCAGCCGGCCGCCGGCCGCGCCCGCCCGCCCTCCAGAGCCCGGACCCGACGCTGGCACGGTGGTGGTGGAGACGCAGCCATACGGCATGGACATCGTGGCGGACGGCTTCGTTCGATGTCGCACCCCGTGCAGCTTCCGCATCGACCCCGGGCTTCACCGCCTCTCTGTGCGCAAGAGCGGATTCTTGCCCTGGCAGGAGGACGTGCTGGTCGCCGCCGGGGCTCAGGTGAAGGTGTCTCCGTCGATGGTCGGCTCGCACTGATCGCGCCTCCCCGGCGGCCCTCCCCGGGAGCCAGTCTTGATCCCGAGCAAGCGGTTTGCTGTTTCTAATCGCCTGTGATCATGGTGTAATTGCCTTATGACGCAAAGCGTTGTAAGTGATTGCTTCGTGGCAGGAAGAAAAGCGATTCCAGAATCAGTTCGTGCGGCACTCCGGGAGACCACATGACCACGAGTGAATCGTCGGGAGCGAAGGCGCGAAAGGTGAGGATCGACCGGGCCGCCGTGCTGGGCGCGGGCGTCATGGGCGCGACCATCGCCGCGCACATGGCCAACGCCGGGATCCGGGTCCTGCTCCTCGACGTGGTTCCCAAGGATGGAGGCGACCGCAACCGCATCGCCGCCGCAGGCCTCGCCGCGCTCGAGAAGGCGAAGCCGGCAGCCGCCTACCTCACTTCCAGTCTCGCGCTCATCGAGGTCGGCAACCTCGAGGACGACCTGGCCCGCCTCTCGGACTGTGACTGGGTGGTGGAGGTGGTCGTCGAGAACATGGCGGTGAAGAAGCAGCTGCTCGGCGAGCGGGTCGCACCGCACCTCCGAGCCGACGCCATCCTCTCCACCAACACGAGCGGACTCTCGGTGAACGAGATCGCCGCCGCCCTGCCCGAGGCGCTCCGCCCCCGATTCCTCGTCACACACTTCTTCAACCCGCCGCGCTACATGCGGCTCGTCGAGATCGTGCCGAGCCGCTTCACCGACCCCGTCGTCACCGCCGGCATGGCCGCCTTCATCTCGCAGCGGCTGGGCAAGGGAGTGGTGCTCGCCAAGGACACCCCCAACTTCGTGGCCAACCGCATCGGCGTCTTCGCCATGTGCAGCGCGATTCACCACATGCAGGACCTGGGCTTGACGGTGGAGGAGGTGGACGCGGTGGCCGGTCCGGCCACGGCGCGCCCCCGCAGCGCCTGCTTCCGCACCGCCGACCTGGTGGGCATCGACACGCTCCTGCACGTGGCCAAGAACTCCTACGACTCGCTCCCCGACGACGAGAAGCGGGACACCTTCCGGATGCCGGAGTTCATGTCGCAGATGGTCGCGAAGGGGCTGCTGGGCAACAAGTCGAAGCAGGGCTTCTTCAAGAAGACCAAGGGAGAGAAGCCCGAGACCTTCTTCTATGACCCGGCCTCGGGCGAGTTCAAGACGTCGCAGCGGCCCAAGTTTGCGTCGGTCGAGGCGGGGAAGGGGCTCGACGACCCGGGCGCCCGGCTGCGCTCGGTACTCGGCGGCAAGGACAAGGGCGCCGAGATGGCCTGGCGGAATCTCCGGGACACCCTCATCTACGCCTTCAACCGGGTGCCGGAGATCAGCGACGACTTCGCCGGTGTCGACGACGCCATGCGATGGGGCTTCAACTGGGAGCTCGGACCGTTCGAGATGATCGACGCCATCGGCGTGGCTGAGTTCGTGAAGCGCGCCGAGGCCGATGGGGTCGCGGTGCCGCCGCGCCTGCGGCTCGTCGACCGGTTCTACGTGGACGAGGGAGGGCGGCGAAGGGGACGCGACCCGGCCTCGCTGGCCTGGCGCGACGTGACGCGCCCCGAGGGCAGCGTCGACCTCCTGCTGCTCAAGAAGGGCGGGGCCGAGGTGGAGAAGAACGGCGGGGCCTCGGTCATCGACCTGGGCGACGGCGTCTTCTGCCTCGAGTTCCACACCAAGATGAACGCCATCGGTGGCGACGTGCTGGCCATGTTCCACAAGGCCGTGAAGCGCGCCGAGACCGACGGGGTGGGGCTCGTGGTGGCGAACCAGGGGACCAACTTCTCCGTGGGCGCCAACCTGGCGTTGCTCACCATGGCCATCGGCGAGGGAGCCCTCGACGAGGTCAGCCTCACCGTGGCCGCCTTCCAGCGCGCCACCATGGCGCTCAAGTACGCCCGCGTCCCTGTGGTGGCCGCGCCGCACGCCATGGCGCTGGGCGGGGGCTGCGAGGTCTGCCTGCACTCCGACGCCGTGAACGCGCTGGCCGAGACCTACATGGGGCTCGTGGAGATCGGGGTGGGGCTGCTCCCGGCCGGCGGCGGCACGAAGGAGCTGGCCATACGCGCGGTGCGGGCCGCCGAGGCCGGCGAGGCGGATCCTTCCTCCTTCGTGTTCAAGGCCTTCTCCACCATCGCCATGGGCAAGGTGTCGACCTCGGCCGCCGAGGCAGCGCAGCTCGGCTTCCTGCGGCCGGGCGACTCGATCACCCTGGGCGCCGACCGGCTCATCCACGACGCCAAGCAGAAGGTGATCGCACTGGCGGTGAACTACCGTCCGTCGGCTCCGGCCCTGGACATCCGGGCGCCCGGACGCTCCATGGCGGCAAGCCTGGGGTCCCAGCTCTGGAACATGCGCATGGGCGGCTTCATCACCGAGTACGAGGAGAAGCTCGGGAGGACCATCGCCGGCGTTCTCACCGGTGGCGACGTGGCCGCCGGGACGGTGGTCACCGAGCAGTGGTTCCTGGACCTGGAGCGCGAGGCCTTCCTCAGGCTCTGCGGGGAGAAGAAGACCCTCGAGCGCATCCAGCACATGCTCAAGAAGGGCAAGCCGCTTCGGAACTGAGAGGGGACACGACCATGAGCGCTGCCTACCTGATCGCCGCCGTACGAACCCCTGGTGGGAAGGCCAAGAAGGGGAAGCTGAAGGACGTCCGGCCGGACGACCTGGCCGCGGTGGCCATCCGCGCCGCGGTGGAGCGGGCCGGGATCGACCCGGCCCGGATCGACGACGTCATCCTGGGATGCGCCTTCCCCGAGGGAGAGCAGGGGATGAACGTGGCCCGCGTGGCCTCGATGCGGGCGGGGCTGCCCGTCCACGTGCCCGGACAGACGGTGAACCGCTTCTGTGCCTCCGGCCTCCAGACCATCGCCACCGCCGCCGAGAGGATCGCGGCCGGCGCGGCGGACCTGGTCGTGGCCGGCGGGGTCGAGAGCATGAGCCTCGTGCCCATGGGCGGGAACAAGTACAGCGCCAACCCGTCGCTCGTCTCCAGCTGGCCCGAGACCTACGCCGGCATGGGCATCACCGCCGAGCTGGTGGCCAGGAAGTACGGGGTCTCGCGACAGGATCAGGACGCGTTCGCCGCCGGGAGCCACCAGCGCGCCACTCGCGCGCAGGCCGAGGGCTGGTTCCAGGCCGAGCTCGTCCCGGTGGAGGTCGAGTCCACGTCCGTCGTCGCCGGAAAGCTGCAGCGGCGCACCGATCGGCTCGAGGCCGACGAGGGAGTCCGGGGCGACACCACCGCCGACGGGCTCGCGAAGCTCAAGCCCGCCTTCCAGGTGGACGGTTCGGTCACCGCGGGCAACGCCTCCCAGATGACCGACGGCGCCGCCGCCGTGGTGGTCGTCTCGGAGCGGTTCTTGAAAGAGAGCGGCGCGAAGCCGCTGGCCCGCTTCGTCGCCTATGCGGTGCGCGGCGTCCCGCCCGAGCTCATGGGCATCGGCCCCATCGAGGCCATCCCGGCCGCGCTCCTCCGTGCCGGCCTGAAGAAGGAAGATCTGGAGCTGCTGGAGCTGAACGAGGCCTTTGCCGCGCAGTCGCTGGCCTGCCTTCGCGAGCTGGGGCTCGACCCGGCCCGGGTGAACCCGTCCGGTGGCGCGATCGCGCTGGGCCACCCGCTCGGCTGCACCGGAGCGAAGCTCACCGCCACGCTGCTGCACGGGCTTCGGCGGACCGGCGGCCGGTACGGCGCGGTGTCGATGTGCATCGGTGGCGGCATGGGCGCCGCCGCCATCTTCGAGCGGCTCTAGGAGGACGGGACCATGGCGAAGAAGCTCTTCAAGGGTGCGGAGTTCCTGATCACCGATGCCGCGGCGGACGACGTCTTCGTTCCCGAGGACTTCACCGAGGAACAGCGCAGCATCGGGGTGACCGCCGAGCAGTTCGTGAAGGCCGACGTGATCCCGGCCATGCACGCGCTCGAGGCCCACGACATGGCGGCCGCTGCCGCGCTGATGCGCAAGGCCGGCGACGCCGGGCTCCTCATGATCGACGCGCCGGCCGAGTACGGCGGGCTCGACCTCGACAAGGTCACCAGCATCCTGGCCGCCGAGAAGATGGCGGCCGGCCAGGCCTTCTCGGTCTCCTACGGGGCCCACACCGGCATCAGCACCTTGCCGCTCGTCTACTACGGGACCCCGGCGCAGAAGGAGAAGTACCTCGGCAAGATCATCACCGGCGAGTGGAGCGCGGCCTACTGCCTGACCGAGCCGGGCGCCGGCAGCGATGCCATGGGGGGCACCACCACGGCCACGCTCTCCGAGGACGGCAAGTACTACCTCCTCGACGGGACCAAGCAGTTCATCACCAACGGCGGCTTCGCCACGCTCTTCACGGTCTTCGCCAAGATCGACCGCAAGCATTTCACCGCCTTCCTGGTGGAGCGCGATTTCCCGGGCGTGACGATCGGCCCGGAGGAGAAGAAGCTGGGCATCCAGGGCTCCTCGACCACCTCGGTCATCCTCGAGAGCGCCCGGGTTCCGGTGGAGAACCTGCTCGGCGAGATCGGCAAGGGGCACAAGATCGCCTTCAACGTGCTCAACGTGGGACGCTTCAAGCTGGGTGCGGCCGTGCTGGGCGCCGCCAAGTACGCGCTGGGAACCGGAGCGGCGTACGCCAACCAGCGCAAGCAGTTCGGCCTGGCCATCTCGACCTTCGGCGCCATCCAGGAGAAGCTGGCCGACGGCGTGGCCGACCTCTTCGCCTCCGAGTCGCTGGTGTACCGGCTGGCAGGCCTCATCGACGACCGGCTGGCCACCATCCCCAAGGACGCTCCGCATTACTACGAGTCTTACCAGGGCGCCATCGAGGAGTACTCCATCGAGTGCGCCATCTCGAAGGTCTTCTGCAGCGAGGTGCTGGCCGACGTGGTGGACGAGGTGGTCCAGATCCACGGTGGGTACGGTTTCGTCCAGGAGTACGCGGCCGAGAAGTACTACCGCGACGAGCGCATCAACCGGATCTTCGAGGGCACGAACGAGATCAACCGCCTGCTCATCCCCGGCACGATCCTGCGCCGGGCCATGAAGGGGGAGATCCCGCTCGAGCGGGAGGCCAGGAAGGCCTTCGAGTCCCTGCTCAGCCCGTCGCTCGACGAGATCGATCCCACGGTTCCCTTCGCCGCCGAGAAGGCCACCATCGCCAATCTCAAGAAGGTCTTCCTGGTCATCTCCGGCGCCGCGGTCAAGCGGTTCGGGGCGGGGTTGAAGGACGAGCAGGAGGTGCTGCTGGCGGCCGCCGACGTGGCCATCCAGGCCTTTGCCATCGAGAGCGCGGTCCTGCGGGCCGAGCGCATCGCTCCGAGGCTCTCCGAGACGCGCCGGGCGCTGGTCGCGGCGGCGGTGAAGGTGCACACGTTCCGGGGCATCGAAAAGCTGGCCACCGCGGCGAAGCGGGCGGCCTTCTACGTGGCCGAGGGGGACGAGCTGGCCATGCTTCTGGCCGGCGTTCGCCGGTTCACCAAGTACGACGCCTCCGGCCTCCTCGAGGCCAAGCGGCGGCTCGCGGCGGCCACCATCGACCTGGAGCGGTATCCGCTGTAGGGAGCCGGTCAGGCCGTAGCGCGACGAACTTGGCGAGCATGCAGCCGGGCCGCGGGGCACACCTGCGGCCCGGTGCCGTTTCCGCGGGGCGATCCCGCGACGGGGTCACAGCGTGACGACGATCTGCAACCCCGCCACCGCGGCCCCCTGCACGTTGTACCCGCCCGGTCGCCAGACGTACTGGAAGTCCGGCATGAGCGACAGCCACCTGTACGGGTTCCACGCGTAGTTCACCTCGAGAAGCGTCTCCCCGCTCGTTGCGGGAATGTACGGACTGACTCGCCCGAAGGAGCATCCCACCGAGAGGACGTCTCCGGCCCGTCCCGGGATGAGCCCCTGGTAGGAGAGGCCGGCCATGACCGAGACCGGCAAGGGATTGCGGTCGACCCGCGAGGTGAATGTGGCGGCGCCCCACACGTCGAGACCCACCCGGCTGCCGGGGCCGTCCGGACGGTAGACCGCCTGCTGGAGCATGGCGTAGACCCCCCAGTTGCCGGTGACGACGGGTGACCCGCCCGGGAGAACACCGAAGAAGTTGCCGTCCTGGTAGGCGCCCACCGAGTACTGGCCCGGCGGCCCGTCGTCGTCGTTGGCGCCCTGGAAGGGCAGGTAGCTCACCTGGGCGATCGCGAGAACGCCTCGGTTCCCCTCGCTCCAGCGAAAGTCCGCGCCGTGGTCGGCGCCGGCCGCCGACCGGAGGTTGTCGTTGAAGACGCCCGCCGCGACCTGCCAGTTGCCGGTGGGAAACCAGATGACCTGAGCGCCCCATTCGATACCCGGCGGAGGGGCAGGAAAGCTGGGCAGGTTCACGCCGAGGGCGCCGGGATTCGCGATGATGCCGCCGTTCACGTAATTGCCGAACGCCGGGAGGGTGGCGAAGGTCGCTCCGGCCGTGAGGCGTCCCACCGCGATGTCGAGATCCCCGTGGAGGAATACCTGCTGGAGGTACATCTCGCCCAGCCAGAAGCCCGTTCCGGCCGACGCGGATGCCACCGGGAAGTAGTTTCCCTCCGGGCCCACCTCGAGCGTCCCTCCCGATCCCCAGGCTGCGCCCACGTAGAAGGACATTCCGGGAACGCCGGCAAGCCGGTGCAGGTCGATGTTCACCGACCCGTTCAGCTGACCGGCGTAGAGCATCACCTGGCTCGCGTTCGGGGTGACACCGCTGGTGTTGGTGAGGAGCTGGGCGGTGTAGGACAGGCTGGGCGTGATGCCGAGCTTGACCGCCTCGTCCGAGATCCAGGACCAGGCCCGGCCCATGTCTGCCCCCACGTCGTCATACCAGGGCGGCCGGCACTCATAGGGGCGCCTGCGCGGGTCGCGGACGTTGCCGCACTGGAAGGCGATGCGCTTGGCGCGCGCCGCGTTGGCGCCCTCGGCGGCGGTCCTCGAGTCCTGACCCCCGGCCGGGGCGGGGAAGAGCGCGGCGAGGCAGAGGAGGACGGTCAGTGCGGAAAGCGTTCCCACGTCGCCTCGCCCCTGCGCGGCTCGACCTTCCGAGGGAGACGACCCGGCCTGGACGGAGGCGGCACTCCGGCGGGAACCACCGGCACCTCCATCTTCACGGGCGGCGGAGCCAGCAGTTCCGCCTTGAGCGCCTTGGCGGCGTCGTGGTCCGGATGGGCCGCCAGCAGTGCGTCCAGCGTCGTGAGCGCGTCCTCCCGGCGTCCCAGCGCCAGCCGGGCGCGCGCGAGGGACATCCGCGCCGGCAGGATCCCCTGGTGTCTCGCCACGAAGGCGGCGAGCAGGACCTCCACCTCCGCGGGCCGCCTGCCGCGAGCCACCGCCGAAACCTCCGCGAAGTCGATCCAGGCGTCCGCCGCTCCGCCCCCCGGGGCCTCGCCCCGCCGGGCCGTGCGCGCCACGCCCTCCAGCTCCACGGCGTTGCCGCCCAGGCCGAGGTAGACGGCGAGCGCTTTCGCCACCGCCGGGTCGTCCGGGTGCGCCCTGACGAGGACGCGAAGCTCCTCGAGCGCCTCCTCCCGCAGCGCGCGCGCCGCCCGCAGCCCCTCGGCGCCATCGGGCGAGGCGGCCGACAGCTCCCTGAGCGACGCAGCGGCCAGGAACCGGGCCAGGGCGCGGTTTGCCGCCGCCGCCCGGAACTCCGGGTCCTCGCGAAGAGGCTCGGGGACGAGCGCGGCCGCCCGCTCGAGGCTGGCCGGGTCGCCGAGGGCGGCCAGCGCCAGGATCTCGCCCGCCAGGGCATCGGGCTCCGCGCTTCCCGCGCCGCCCAGGGCCAAACCCAGGAGCACGCTCCCGATCGTCAGCATCCCGCTCACGACGGATGGGCTAAGGCCCGGACGGCCGGCGTGTCAAGCATGCGGTCCTTCCCGGGTCCTTTCGGTATCCGGCACCGCCGCGCATAATAGGAGACCTTTCTTGCCTCTTCCGACACCCAGGGTAAGAGGAGAAACATGGCCGACCACACCGACAAGAGAAAGCAGTCGCTCTACTTCCCCGAGGAGATGCTCCGGGAGATCGAGAGGGAGGCCCAGCGCCTCGATCGGTCGCTCTCCTGGATCGTCCAGCAGTCCTGGAAGCTCGGCCGGACGCAGATGTCGCGGATCCCGGGCGTGAACGACCCGCAGCCGCCGATCGCCTAGCCGGGCCTCCGACACCCGGTTAAGACTGCCCCGTTCGAGGCGACCCGGTCGCCTCTCCGGGACGGTCTCGTCCCGTGCCCCGACACGAGGATGGCGAATGGCAAAGAGGTACCTCCGGAATCAGGCAGCGAGCGGGCTCACCGCCGGCGCGCTCCTTCTCGCGCTGGCCGGATGCGGGCGCGACGACGTTTCTCGCTACCGCGTTCCCAAGCAGGCGGGCACTCCCGCCGGCGAAGCCGCATCCGGCGCTGGCATGCCGGGCCTGGCCGGCTCGGTGCCGCCGCCCCCGGACGTCTCGACGGCCGGGGAGCTCCAGTGGGCGCTTCCCAAGGGCTGGACCGACAGCCGCGCCGGCGGGATGCGCTACGCGACGCTCAAGCCCACCGCGGCAGGGAAGATCGACGTCTCGGTCACCGTGTTTCCGGGGCCGGCCGGCGGCGAGATCGCCAACGTGAACCGCTGGCGCAACCAGATCGGCCTGCCCCCGGTGGACGAGGCGGCGCTCGCCAGGGACCGCAAGGCGCTCAAGTCGCCTGCCGGAAGCGTGGCAATTTTCGATTACACGAGCGACGGTCAGACGAAGACGCGACTCGTGGCCGCCATCCTCTTCGCCGGAGGAAATAGCTGGTTCGTGAAGATGGTTGGAGACGCGGGGCCGGTGGCCGCGTCCCGGGCCGATTTCATCCGCCTCCTGGAGAGCCTGCGCCTTGCTAACCGCTAAGAATCCCGTCATGCGGGCGTTGACGTCCCTCCGGCTGACCATCCTCTGCCTGGCGGCGCTCATGATCCTCGTCACCGCGGCGACGCTCGCGCAGGTCGGCATGGGGACGGTCGGTGCCGTCAACGCCTACATGCGCAGCTACCTGGTCTGGTGGAACATCCCGGACTCCCAGTGGATGATCCCGATCTTCCCCGGCGGTGCCACGGTGGGTCTGGTGCTGATCGTGAACCTGATCGCGGCCCAGGCGGTCCGGTTCCAGGCCACCTGGAGCAAGGCCGGGCTGTGGCTCGTGCACCTCGGGCTGATCCTCTTCGTGGGCGGCGAGTTCGTGTCCGGCATGTTCCAGGTCGAGTCGCAGATGGCCATCGAGAGCGGCCAGACCGTCAACTTCATCGAGGGGCGCGACGCCGAGCTGGCCATCATCGACGTGACCGACCCGGCCCAGGACGAGGTCTACTCCGTCCCCGCGCGGACCCTGAGGCGGGAGGGGACGGTCTCCCTCCCGGGCACGCCCGTGTCGCTGAAGATCCACGGGTACGCACAGAACGCCCAGCTCCGGAACCGCGCGCCGACCGACCCGCCCGCCCGGGCGACCGCCGGCGTGGGGACCGCGGTGACGTTCGTCGCGGTCACGCCCGTCAGCGGCGACAACGAGGTCGATTCGAGCGCCGTCTTCGTCGAGCCGATCGCCGGCGGAAGGAGCTACGGCATCTGGCTGGCCTCCCAGGCGCTGGGTGCGCCGCAGTCCTTCACCCACGAGGGGCGCACCTACCAGATCGCCATGCGCCACCGGCGCCAGTACCTGCCCTACGCCGTGACCTTGAAGAAGTTCAGCCACGACAAGTACGCGGGCACGGAGATCCCCAAGAACTTCTCCAGCCTGGTCCACCTCTCGAACCCGGCCACCCGGGAGGAGCGGGACGTCCTCATCTCCATGAACGACCCGATGCGCTACGACAGCAAGGCCTTCTACCAGGCCAGCTTCGGCAAGGGCGACATGCTCTCGATCCTCCAGGTGGTGGAGAACCCGGGTTGGCTCATCCCGTACATATCGTGCGTGCTCGTCGCGGTGGGGCTCATCGTCCACTTCACCGTCAGCCTGATGAAATCGTCCAGGAAGCGCGAGGCCGCGCGGCTGGCCCAGTCGGCCCAGGAGGCGTGACATGAAGAAGTTCCGCAATTACGCGGCGTGGATCGCCGGTGGCCTGGCGCTGGTCGGCGCGCTCACCATGATCCGGGCCCCCGGGCAGGTCCGCGGCCTCGACATCGATGGATTTTCCCGCCTCCCGGAGCTGGAAGGCGGCCGCCTGAAGCCGCTCGACTCGACGGCGCGCAACGCCTTGCTGGTGATCCGGGGGCAGCAGAGCTTCCGCTACCAGGACCGCACCGTGGGTCCGGGCGAATGGATCCTGGACGTGCTCTTCCGGCCGCAGGTGGCCGACCTCCAGCCCATCTTCGTCATCGACGATCCCGGCGTGCTGGGCCTCATGAACATGAAGGTGGCCAAGGATCGCTACTACTCCTTCCAGAAGATCGCCCCGTTCATCAACGAGATCCAGCGAGAGGCCAATGCCGCCCACGCCATCGACGCGAAGCAGCGCACCCAGTACCAGAGCGCGGTGGCGAACCTCTTCGAGCGCGTCTACCTGTACCACCGGCTGAAGAACACCATCCAGCTGGAGCAGGGGCAGGGACTCGCCGCCGAGATCCAGGCACTGGGCTCGCCCGGCGCCGAGCAGCGGCAGTCCACGCTGGTCGACCTGGCCTATTTCCGCCCGCTCCCGCCGCTGCCCGGCCAGAAGGCGGAGGCCTGGCTCAGCTCCGGCGAGGCGCTCCGGTCAGCGGCCATGGGTTCGGTGAGCCCGGCGCTCGAGCCCATGTCGCGCATCGCCTGGGCCTACTCGGTCCAGGACGCGCCGGCCTTCAACAAGGCGGTGAAGGATCTTCAAGTCACCACCTTCTCGCTCCGCCCCGAGGCCCAGATCCAGGTCGACCACGAGACCACCTTCAACCGCGCCCAGCCGTTCTACGTGGGCATGGTGATCTACGTGCTGGCGCTCCTGACGGTCTTCGCATCCTGGCTGTGGAAGCCGCAGATCCTCCGACCGGCCGCCTTCGGCCTTCTCGGCGCCGGCGCCATCGTCCAGACCGCCGGCCTGGTCTCGCGCATCGTGCTGCAGGGGCGTCCGCCGGTCACCAACCTCTACTCCTCGGCCGTCTTCGTGGGCTGGGGTGCGGTGCTGCTCGGCATCGTTCTCGAGCGCATGTACCGCAACGGCTTCGGCACGGCCGTCGCGGCCTCCTCGGGATTCGCCTCGCTGCTGGTGGCCCACCACCTGACCGGCGACGGCGACACCATGGAGATGATGCGGGCGGTGCTCGACTCCAACTTCTGGCTGGCCACCCACGTCACCACCATCACCATCGGTTACAGTGGCACGTTCCTGGCCGGTGCCATCGCCATCGCCTGGACGCTGCGCAAGCAGTTCGCCCCGAGAATCAACCCCGAGACGTCGAAATCGCTCTCCGGGATGGTCTACGGCATCGTCGCCTTCTCGCTCTTCTTCAGCTTCGTGGGCACCGTCCTGGGGGGAATCTGGGCCGACCAGTCCTGGGGGCGCTTCTGGGGATGGGACCCGAAGGAGAACGGGGCGCTGCTCATCGTCCTCTGGAACGCCATCATCCTGCACGCGCGCTGGGGCGGGTTCGCCCGGGAGCGCGGCATCATGACGATGGCCATCTTCGGCAACGTCATCACCAGCCTCTCCTGGTTCGGCGTGAACATGCTGGGCGTTGGCCTCCACTCCTACGGCTTCATGGACAAGGCCTTCTGGGCGCTGTCCGGCTTCATCGCCAGCCAGGCCCTCCTCATGGCTCTCGCCATGCTGCCCCGGCAGTTCTGGAAGGGGCGGGCGTCGCGCGACGCAGGAACCGGGACCCAGCCGGCCAAGGCCTGATACAACTGAAGCACCAGATCGCGCGCCGGCGAACCTTCGCCATCATCTCCCACCCGGACGCTGGCAAGACCACGCTCACCGAGAAGCTTCTGCTCTACGGCGGGGTCATCCAGCTGGCCGGGGCGGTCAAGGCCAAGCGGGGCAGGGCCAGCGCCGTGTCCGACTGGATGGACATGGAGCGGGAGCGCGGCATCTCCATCACCACCAGCGTGCTGCAGTTCCCCTACCGGGGGCTGCAGATGAACCTGCTCGACACCCCCGGCCACGCAGACTTCAGCGAGGACACCTACCGCACGCTCCACGCCGTGGACGGCGCGGTCATGCTTCTCGACAGCGCCAAGGGCGTCGAGGCCCAGACGCGCAAACTCTTCCGGGTCTGCCGCCAGCGGTCGATCCCCATCTTCACCTTCGTGAACAAGCTCGATCGCCCGGGGCGCGACGCCTTCGACCTCATCGGCGAGGTGGAGAGCGTGCTGGGCATCGGGGTGTATCCAGTGACCTGGCCCATCTTCCGATCGGGGGTCTTCCGCGGCGTGTACCACCGCCTGCGGCAGCGCGTGTACCTGTTCGACGCCGACCGCGCCAACTCGAGCTCCCTCACCGGGGCGGAGAGGCCGCCGGTCGAGGTGTCCGGGATCGACGACCCCGCGCTTCGGGAGGAGCTCGACACGGCGGGCTACGACCAGCTCCGCCACGACGCCGAGCTGCTGGAGATGGCGGGCGACGGCTTCGACCGGGAGCGTTTCGAGGCAGGGCAGCTCTCGCCCATGTTCTTCGGGAGCGCGGTCAACAACTTCGGCCTGGAGGCCTTTCTCGAGACCTTCTCCGAGCTCATGCCTCCGCCGCGGGCGCGCGCCTCCGACATCGGCCCCATCGAGCCGTCCCGGGAGGAGTTCAGCGGCTTCGTCTTCAAGATCCAGGCGAACATGGACAAGGCCCACCGGGACCGCGTGGCCTTCGTGCGGATCTGCTCCGGCAAGATGGTGCGCGGCATGAAGGTGACCCATGTGCGCACCGGCAAGGAGGTCCGGCTGGCCAGCCCGACCCAGTTCCTGGCCCGGGAGCGGAGCGTGGTGGACGAGTGCTTCCCCGGGGACGTGGTCGGAATCCACGACCCGGGGAACTTCGAGATCGGCGACACGCTCACCGGCGGGTCCCGCTTCGCCTTCGAGGCCATCCCCAGCTTTGCGCCGGAGCACTTCCGGCGCCTGGCGCTCGTCGACCCCATGCGGCGCAAGCCGTTCGCCACCGGCATCGAGCAGCTCGCCCAGGAGGGCACCGTCCAGCTCTACCGGCCGCCGGCGGGGCGGGCGGGAGATCTGGTCCTGGGCGCACTCGGGCAGCTGCAGTTCGAGGTGGTGAAGTACCGGCTCGAGTCGGAGTACGGGGTGGAGGTCCGGGTGGAGGCGGTCCCCTGGGTGCTGGCGCGCTGGCCGGCCCGGGCCGACGGGGCGCCGGTGGACCTGGAACTGCTCCAGGATGCCCTCGAGGGGATGGTCGTGCTCGACGTCCGCGACCGGCCGGTGGTGCTCTTCGACCGGGTCTGGGCGCTCCAGACCGCCGAGCGAGTACACCCAGAGTACGTGTTCGCCGAGACCGCCACGGGCGTGGTGGTCCGGGCCGCCTAACGCCGCGACCCAAGCATGGTGGTCGCGCTACTCGCCGGTGGTCGGCTCCGGGACGACGGTCTCCGTGGACCGGTCGAGTGCCTCGTCCGCGTACGAGGCGGGGTCCTCGATGGCCTCGAGGTGGGTGAGAACCGTGGTCCTGGGGATCACCTGCCGGATCTCGTGCTCGATCCGCTCCAGCAGCGCGTGGCCCCGGGAGACGCTCCAGGTTCCGGGGACGAGCACGTGCACCGAGACGAAGCGGCGTGAGGCCGCCTGCCGGGTGCGCAGCGCGTGGAACAGGACCTCCGGACCCCGGTGACCGTCGAGGACGCTCTGCACCGCGGCCTGCTCCTCGGCTGGCAGCGCGGTGTCGAGCAACCCCAGGGCGGAACGGCGGATGAGCTTCACGCCGGCCCAGGTGATGTTCACCGCCACGGCCATGGCCACGATCGGGTCGAGCCTGTTCCAGCCTGTCAGGGCCACGACGCCGATGCCGGCGAGCACCCCCGCCGAGGTCCAGACGTCGGTCATGAGGTGGTGGGCGTCGGCCTCGAGCGCGATCGAGTGGTGCTTGCGCCCGGCCTGGAAGAGCACCCGGGCGACCGCGAAGTTGATGAGCGAGGCGACCGTGGAGACCAGAAGGCCGAGGCCGATCTTCTCGATGGGGGCAGGGTGGAGGAGGCGATTCACCGCCGACCAGGTGATGGCGATGGCGGCCACGATGATGAGCCCGCCCTCGACGCCGCTCGCGAAGTACTCGGCCTTGTCGTGCCCGTAGGCGTGATCCTCGTCCGGCGGACGGGCCGCGACGGTGAGCATGCCCAGCATGGTCACGGCGGCCACCAGGTTGACCAACGACTCGGCGGCGTCGGACAGCAGGCCGACCGAGCCGGTCAGGGCCCAGGCCGCGGTCTTGAGACCGATGGTGACCACCGCCGCGGCGATGGAGAGCCACGCGAAGCGGGCCAGCGACGGCTTCGTCATCTGACCGGGCGCTCCCGCGCCGGCAGCACGTCCCGGAGCACTTCTCTCGCGCCGCGCAGCATCTCGACGGTGGCGTCCCAGCTCACGCAGGCGTCGGTGACCGAGCAGCCGTAGCGGAGCTTCGAGAGTTCGGCCGGGATGGGCTGGCTTCCGGCCTCGATGAAGCTCTCCACCATCATCCCCACCACCGACCGGTTCCCCTCCCGGATCTGGTGGACCACGTCCCGCATCACCAGCGGCTGCAGTTCCGGCTTCTTCCAGGAGTTGGCGTGGGAACAGTCCACCACGATGTTTCGCGGCAGCCCCGCCTTGCCGAGGGCCTCCTCGGCGAGCGAGATGGAGACGGTGTCGAAGTTGGGGCGTCCGCCGCCGCCTCGCAACACCAGGTGGCCGTGGCGGTTGCCGCGGGTGCGGATGACGGCCGATCGCCCCTGGCCGCTGATGCCCAGGAAGCTGTGCGGCCCCCCGGCCGAGACGATGGCGTTCACCGCGCCGCCGATGTCGCCGTCGGTGCCGTTCTTGAAGCCCACCGGTGTGGAGAGCCCCGACGACATCTCACGGTGGGTCTGCGACTCGGAAGTTCGGGCGCCGATGGCGGTCCAGGCGATGAGGTCGCCGTAGTACTGCGGGGCAATGGGGTCGAGGGCCTCGGTGCCGGCGGGCACGCCCATCTCGTTCACCTCGAGGAGGAACCGGCGGCCGCGCTCCATGCCCTCGTCGATCCGGAAGGAGTCGTCCATGCGCGGGTCGTTCACGAACCCCTTCCAGCCGAGCGACGTGCGCGGCTTCTCGAAGTAGACGCGCATGACGAGGAGAAAGGTGTCGGCCACCTCCCGGGCCAGGCCGTGAAGGCGCCGGGCGTAGTCGAGCCCGGCGACCGGGTCGTGGATCGAGCAGGGGCCGACCACCAGGAGGAGGCGGCGGTCGCGTCCGTCGAGGATGGCCTCGATGGCCCGGCGGGCCTCGACCACGGTGGCCGCGGCAGCCTCGGAAAGAGGGTGGCGGGACTTCACGTCGTCCGGCGACGGCATGAGGTCGAGCGACAGGACATTCAGGTTCTCGGTCTGCTGCATGGCGTTGCCATGGAATAGCCGAAAGCTCTCCTGGCTGCACCCGTCCGGAGGGTGTTTTGATCCCCATCAATGACTGGACGCCCGGTTGATTTCTTCGGACCGCGTCTGTCACAGTTCGCCAATCGCCAGCGTCCGGGGGTCAGGAATGGAATCGGAGACCAGGCTGCAGGGGCCGTCGACTTGGGATGTGCTGCGGGAGCACGGGCTCGATCGGCGCACCTTCCTCAAGTTCTGTACGACCATGACCGCGACGATGGGGCTCGAGGCCACCTTCGTTCCGAACGTGGTCCACGCGCTCGAGTCGAAGCCGCGCATCCCGGTGCTCTGGATGGAGGGGCTCTCGTGCACCTGCTGCACCGAGTCCTTCATCCGCTCGTCCCATCCGCTCATTGCGGACGTGATCCTGAACCTGATCTCCCTCGACTACCATCCGACGCTGCAGGCCGCGGCCGGATTCCAGGCCGAGGAGATCGTCGCGAAGACCATCCGCGAGAAGCCCGGCCAGTACGTGCTGGCCGTGGAGGGGAACGCCCCGCTCGCCGATGGAGGCGTCTACTGCCTGGAGGGCGGTCGCACCTTCGCCGATCGGCTCAAGGAGGCAGCCGACAAGGCCCGCTTCGTCGTGGCCTGGGGCAACTGCGCCAGCGCGGGCTGCGTGCAGGCCGCGGCGCCCAACCCCACCAAGGCCACCCCGGTCGGCAAGATGGTCACCGACCGGCCGGTCATCAACGTGTCCGGCTGCCCGCCCATTCCCATCGTGATGACGGGCATCATCACCTACATCCTCACCTTCGAACGGCTCCCAGAGCTCGACCGGCTGGGGCGACCGAAGATGTTCTATCTGCAGAGGATCCACGACAAGTGCTTCCGGCGCGCCTTCTTCGACGCCGGCCAGTACGTCCACGCGTGGGACGACGAGGGCGCGCGGCTCGGCCACTGCCTCTACAAGATGGGGTGCCGCGGCCCCACGACCTACAACTACTGCTCCACCTTCAAGTGGAACGACGGCGTCTCCTGGCCCATTGGATCGGGCCACGGCTGCATCGGCTGCAGCGAGCCGGGCTTCTGGGACGACGGGCCGTTCTTCCAGCGGCTCGCCAACATCCCGCAGATCGGCATCGACAGCTGGCCAGAGACGGTCGGCAAGGTGGTGGCCGGAGCAGCGGCCATCGGCGCGGGCGCGCACGCCGTCTCGGCCATCGCCAGAAACACCGTGAAGCCCAGCGAGAAGGTCGCGGTGGTGTCCGACAACGACAAGAAGGGGCAGGGGTAAGCCATGGCCAGTCGAGTCGTCGTCGACCCGGTGACCCGCATCGAGGGGCACCTCCGCATCGAGGCCATGCTGGACGACAAGGGCGTCATCCGCGACGCCATGTCGAGCGGCACCATGTGGCGAGGCATCGAGGTGATCCTGCAGGGGCGTGACCCGCGCGACGCCTGGGCCTTCTGCGAGCGCATCTGCGGCGTCTGCACCAGCATCCACGCGCTCTGCTCGGTGCGGGCCGTGGAGAACGCGCTCGGCATCGACGTCCCGCCGGCGGCGTCGTCGATTCGCAACATCATGTACCTGGCCCAGCAGGTCCAGGACCACATCACCCACTTCTACCAGCTGCATGCGCTCGACTGGGTGGACGTGGTCTCGGCGCTGAAGGCCGATCCGGCCGCGACCGCGGCGCTGGCGATGAAGGTCTCCCCGGGCTGGTACCCGAACGACGAGGGGTACTTCCGCG
>Ga0315273_10001960_pt1 | contig 23925 bp, 19 predicted proteins | sample YL17G02_0_MG_FD_205753 | JGI IMG/M metagenome (GOLD analysis project Ga0315273, IMG submission 205753) | Sediment microbial communities from Yellowstone Lake, YNP, Wyoming, USA - YL17G02_0 | ecosystem: Environmental > Aquatic > Freshwater > Lake > Sediment | place: USA: Wyoming | collected...
CGTGCTCGAGGACGTCGAACCCGTCACGACGCTGCCGCCAGGGGCCGCGTACCGGAAGGTGCTCGTCCCCATGAAGCTCGGCGACATCGGCGAGGAGATGGTGGCAACGGCCGTGGCGCTGGCGAAGGAGCGAGGCTCCACGGTCGAGGCCGTCTTCGTCGTTCGCGTACCGCGCCGGTTCCCACTCGAAGGCGTTCTGCCCGACGACGTCAGGCAGTTGGCCGAGGAATCGCTGGCCGAGGCTCGGGCGCTCGGGCAGGAGAACGGGATCGAGGTCGTCACGCACACCGTCGTCGCACGCTCGATCGGCCATGCGATCGTGGACGAGGCCCGAGACCGCGGTGCCGACCTGATCGTGCTCGGTTCGTCGCCACGGTGGCGCAGGCAGTCGCGATTCTTCTCGCCGACCGTCGATCACGTGCTCCGGCACGCCCCGTGCGAGGTGCTCGTCGTCGCGTTCCCCGAGGGAACCTTCGAGTGACGCTAGGCTTCGGGTCGTGAGGGCGGTCATCATCGGATGCGGTCGTGTGGGCTCCGCGGTCGCGAAGGAGCTCGCCGGTGAGGGCTGGGACGTCACCTGCGTCGACGAGGACGAGAACGCGCTCACGCGCCTCGGCGCCTGGAAGGGCGGCTTTGTCGTCGGGCACGGGATGGACAAGGACATTCTCGAGACAGCCGGCGCCGTCGACGCGACCGCCGCGGTCGTCGCCACGGACGGCGACAACTCGAACATCGTGATCGGCCAGATCCTGCAGCGCCGCTATAGCATCGGATGCGTTGTCGTCCGCATTCTCGATCCGGCGCGCGCCGAGTTCTATGCGAAGCTCGGGCTCCACACCGTCTGCCCGACGCAGACGGCGATCTCGACTCTGACCGAGGCGGTTCGAGCCTGCGAGACGGGCATCGTACGCCAGGTGACGGGCTGATGTACGTCGTCATCGCCGGTGGCGGCAAGATCGGATCGAACATCGCACGCACCCTGGTCGACATGCAGCGTGAGGTGACGATCGTCGAGCAGCGCCGCGATCGCTTCGAGCAGCTCGAGGCCGAGTTCGGCCACTCGGCGATGCTCGGCGACGCGACCGAGATCGCCGTGCTCGAGCGCGCGGGCATCGCGCGACCTCCCGATCTCGTGCTTGCGGTGACCGGCGACGACGAGGACAACCTGGTCATCTCGCAGATCGCGAAGGAGGGCTACGGCGTGCCCAAGGCGATCGCGCGGGTCAACGACCCGAGGAACCAGCAGACCTTCGATCTGCTCGGAATCACGCAGACGGTATGCGCGACGTCCGGGCTGCTCGCGCTCGTCGAGCACGAGGTTCCCGAGCACGGCCTCGTGCGCCTGCTCGAGTTGCGGCAGGAGGGGCTCGAGGTCGTCGAGATGCAGATTACGGGCGACTCACCTGCGGCCGGCAAGCGCGTTGCGGGGCTGTCCCTTCCGGAAGGCGCCCGCCTCGTTTCGGTGACCCGCCACGGTGTCGGCGAGATCGCTGTCGGGCAGACGGTGATTCGCCCGGGTGACCAGGTGATCGCGATCCTCAAGCCCGGTCTCGAGAACCAGCTGCGCCGCGCCCTCGTCGGCTGAGCGCGCCTGCCTACACCCGCCAGTAGCCCCGGGTCAGCAGGACGACGATCGGGATGATCTCGAGTCGCCCAAGCCACATCAGCGCGATCATGACGATCGTCGAGAAGTCGCTGAAGGGCTCGAACGAGCCCATCGGACCGGCGAAGCCGAGGCCCGGCCCGACATTCCCGAGCGTCGTTGCGGTCGCCGCGATAGCGTCGAAGGCGGTCAGCGGCGGCCCCTCGAACGCCGCGTCGAGTGCGATCAGCCCTGCGCCGGCAGCGAACAGGCCGATGTAGAGAAGGACGAATGCGGTGATAGCCCGAAGCGTGCGCTCGTCCACGACCGCGCCGTTGAGCCTGATCGGCATCACCGCCTCGGGGTGGAGCGTCTGCCTGAGCTCTCGGCGCAACATCTTGCCGATCAGCAGGTGCCGGACGACCTTGATCGCGCCGCCCGTCGACCCGGCCGAGCCGCCGACCAGCATGACGCCGACCAGGATCATCAGCGCGATCGCCGGCCAGACGATGTAGTCCGTGCTGCCGTAGCCGGTCGTCGTCATCATCGAGACGACCTGGAACGTCGCCTGCCGGAACGCCGCTTCGCCGGTGTGGATGCCCTCTCTCCAGAGCTCGACCGCGAGCAGCACCGACATGGAGGCGAGTATCGCCAGGTAGAGCCGTGCCTCCTCGTCGCGAGCTGCAGCACGTGCCCTCCTGCGGACGAAGAGGCGGTAGAGAAGCGCGAAGTTCATGCCGGCGAGCGTCATGAAGACGATGATCACCCACTGGCTGGCGGCGGAGAACGGCTCCACCGATCGAGCCTCCGGCGAGAAGCCTCCGGTCGGGAGCGTCGTGAAGGCATGCGCGAGGGCGTTGAACGGATCCATCCGGTCGTCGATCCCGGTCCAGCCGAAGATCGCGAGAATCAGGGCCTGGGCTGCCGTCAGCGCGACGTAGAGGAGCCACAGCCGCTGTGCCGTCGAACGGATCCGGTCGGCGAGATCGTCGACCTCCGGCCCGGGCATCTCCGATTCGAGCAGCTGGCGGCCGCCGACCCGGAGCCGTGGCAGCACCGCGAGCGCGAGCACGATGATCCCCATGCCTCCGAGCCACTGCGTGAACTGGCGCCACATGAGCATCGACTGGTCGAGGGCCGGGATGTCGGTGAGCACGGAGGATCCGGTCGTCGTGAATCCCGACATCGCTTCGAAGTAGGCGTCGACGGGCCGGTCGATCTGCGGGTTGCCCGACAGCAGATACGGAAGCGCCCCCAGTAGCGCCGCGGAGAGCCACGTGACGGAGACGACGAAGAACCCTTCGCGAAAGCCGATCGGAGGCGCCCCGCGACCGAGCCGCTCGAGCCCGAGCCCTGCGAGCACCATGATCGCGCCGGCTGCCAGGAACGGCCAGAACGGCTCGTGGTACCCGATCGCCAGGGCCGTGGGGAACAGCACGGCGACGGAGAGGTACTTCGTGAGCGTGCCGACGAGACCGAAGGCCCCTCGAAGGTCGACCACGAGACGAGGTGGCCTGGGAGGGTGTCTCGTCGACGTGCCGGGCGTCACAGCACGCGCTCGACGTCAGCCACCCTGGAGGACTCGGTGAAGACGATCACCCGGTCGCCCGCCTGGAGAATGTCGTCGCTGTGCGGGAAGACCGGCGCGCCGTCGCGGACGATCGCACCGATCACCGCGCCCCTGATCGGCATCTCCCGGAATCGAAGGCCCACGTACTCGCTCGAAGGACTCGTCGTGATGTCGAGCACCTCGAACCGGTCGCCCTCGAGCATCGCGACCTGCTGCGTGCGAGGGTCATGGGCGAAACGCACGATCTCCTCCGCCGTCACCTGGCGAGGATTCACGCTGACGTCGACACCGGAGTGCTCGTAGACCTCGCGGGCGATCGGGTCGTGCACGATCGCGATCGTGAAGTCGACGCCGTGTACGCGTGCGAGGGTGGCCGCGTAGTGGTTCATCGCGTCCTCGCGCATCGCGAACACGGCAGCCTGCGTCTGGCCGATCCGCTCACGCTCCAGGAAGTCGGGATCGAGCCCGGTTGCCTGATAGACCCTTGCCCCCGGAAGCTCCTCCGCGATCCGCCGCGCCCGGTCGCGGTTCGGCTCGATCAGGCGGACGCCGATGTGCTTTTCGACCAGCTGGCGGGCGATTGCGAGACCGACCTTGCCCCCGCCGAAGACGACCACGTCCTCGACCGCGCCCTCGCCGGGAGCAAGGAGCTGGCCCCAGGCCTGTGCCGCCTCCGGTGAGCCGACGACGACGAGCCGGTCTCCCGCGGTGATGACGGTGTTGCCACGCGGAATGGTCATCGAGTCGTCGCGGATGATGCCCACGAGCCGTGAGTCGCGGGGAACCAGCCCGCACTCGCGCAGGGGCTTTCCGAGCACATCGGGATTGGAGTGCTCGGAGACGTCGTACTCGACCATCTGCACCTGGCCGTCCGCGAAGACGTCGGTCTGCACGGCCGCCGGCACGCCGATCACCCGGGTGATGGCGTGGGCCGTCTCGATCTCGGACGAGACGACGAAGTCGACGTCGAGCCGCCCCTCCCGCCAGAGCTCGATGTACTCCACGTTCGAGGTCCGGATCACGGTCGTTGCCCGGGGAGCCTCGATCCGGGCAAAGGTCGCTGCCACGAGATTCGCCTCGTCCCGCGAGGTGCAGGCGATGACCAGGTCGGCCTCGCGGACGCCGGCGTCGGCGAGGGAGCGCCGGCTGGCGCCGTTCGCCTCGACGGTGGCAACGTCGTAGCGGTACGCGAGCGGCGTCAGGCGCCCGGAATCGAGGTCGATCACGGTGATGTTGTGCTCGCCGTGGAGCGCCTCCACGATTGTCGAGCCCACCTGTCCGGCGCCGATAACGAAGATCTTCACGGCGGCCGCAGGGTACACCCCACGGCGGATGCGCTGCGGCTGATGTGGAAGGTACCGTCCTGGAAATGCACCGCCTTGCCGCCGTTGCCGCCGTCCTCGCCGCCGTGCTCGTCGTCGCCGCGGGTGCGTCCGCGACCGGGCAGCGCGAGGCCGCGCTCCGGCTCGTTCAGGTCGCCCAGGGCCTGCAGTCGCCGGTGCACGTGACGGCACCTCGCGGGTCCGGCGGCGTGCTGTACGTCGTGGAGCAGGGTGGGCTCGTCCGCGTCGTTGACGGCGGAAAGATCCGGGCGGAGCCGTTCCTCGACGTGCGCGACCTCACGCGCGCCGATGGGGAGCAGGGCCTGCTCGGGCTCGCGTTCGCCCGGGACTACGCCACGAGCCGACAGTTCGTCGTCGACTACACCGACGTCAACGGCGACACGCGCGTCGTCCGCTACCGCTCGAACGGCACGAGGGCGCTCCCGGCGAGCGCGAGGCAGCTGCTCGTCGTCGACCAGCCGTACTCGAACCACAACGGCGGCATGGTGGCGTACGGGAAGGACGGGCTCGTCTATGTCGGCATGGGAGACGGTGGCTCGGGCGGGGATCCCGAGAACCGCGCCCAGAGCCCGGGCTCGCTGCTCGGCAAGATCCTCCGCCTCGACCCGTCGCGCCCCGGCGCCAGGCCGGTGACCGTCGCGCTCGGGGTTCGAAACCCGTGGCGGTTCTCGTTCGACCGCCGCAACGGCGACCTCTGGATCGGTGATGTCGGCCAGAGCTCGATCGAGGAGGTCGATCACGTGGCGTGGCCGTGGCGAGGGCTCCTGAACTTCGGCTGGGACATCTACGAAGGCCGCGCCTCGTTCGAGAGCAAGCCGCTCGGTCCCGGGCGCCTCGTCGCGCCGGTGGCGCAGTACAGCCATGCGCGCGGCTGCTCGATCACCGGCGGCTACGTCTACCGCGGCTCGGCCGTGCCGGCCGCCGCCGGTCGCTACTTCTACGGCGACTACTGCAGCGGCACCGTGTGGTCGCTGAAGCTCGTCGGAGGCGTTGCCCGCCAGATCCGAACGGAGCCGTTCACCGTCTCGAACCTGACGTCGTTCGGCGAGGACGGCGCGGGAGAGCTCTTCGCGCTCTCCGGCAACGGCGTGCTCTACCGTCTCGCCGGGTGAGCGTCGGCCTCAGCCCCTGACGGCGATACTCATCGGCTCCAGCGTGAGCGTCTCCACACGAGGACGCCGATCGTGACGCCGACGGTGTCGATCACCACGTCGTACCACGCGCCGTGTCGGCCGCGGACGAAGCTCTGGTGGATCTCGTCGCTCACCGCATACAGCCCGCCGGCGAGGATCGCGAGCTGTGGCCGGCCGATGGCGCGGACGAGAAGCGCTCCGAGCACGGCGTACTCGGCGGTATGGGCGAGCTTGCGCAGGACGAGGTCCCAGGTCCCGAGCCCCGTGCCCAGGCTGGGGATCGAGGAGAAGGTGAAGATCACCGCCGCCCAGAGAACGACCGGAGCCCACGCGCGGAAAGCCGTCGACGACACCGCCCGATGATAGGCTCCAGGTCCATAAGGGAGCGCGGTGAGGGAACCCGGTGCAATTCCGGGACGGTCCCGCCGCTGTGAGGGGAGTTGCTCGCCCGCCGAAATGCCACTGGCGCACCGGGAGACCGGCAGCCGGGAAGGCGGTGGGAGAGGGAGCCCCGAGTCAGAAGACCTGCCGCCTCCTCCATACCGAACCCCTCGTGGAAGGAGGATTCGTGGCACGACGTCTGATCGTTCTCGTGACCGTTCTCGGTCTCGCTCTCACGCTCGCAGCTACGGCTTTCGGCGCGTCCGTCACGGTGCGTGTCGAAGGAAAGACCCAGTCGATCTTCGGATCGGTGCCCGTCAAGGTGAGTGCCCCGAACGCCCTCGTGGCGCTCGACGTGGCGAGCACGCTCGGTGAGTTCTACTACGGGCTCACACGTACCTCGTTCGGCGACTACGTGAGCCAGATCGGCAGGTACCCGGGCGCCGGCGACGCAGGCTGGGTGTTCAAGGTCAACGGTGTCTCGCCACCCGTGGGAGCCGATCAGGTGATCCTGAAAGACGGGGACGAGGTGCTGTGGTACTACGCCACGTTCGGAGCCACGGGTGGGCCCCGCACGCTCTCCCTGAAGGCGAACGGGGGCAACTGCTACCTCGCGACCTCGTCCGACGACACCGGCAAGACGGCTGCGGCCGCCGGCGCGCTCGTCAAGGTCGACGGTCGTCGGGTCAAGGCCAACGCAACCGGGAGGGCCTGCGTCGGCGGTCATGCCGGGCTCGTCCGCGCCTACGCCGTCGGCGCCGTGCGCTCGAACGCCGTGAAGTGAATCTCGTGCGCTTCATGGCGCCCCTCCTCGCCGCACTCACGCTTGCGGGCTGCGGCGGGGCGGGGCCGACGGCCGAGGACGGCACCGCGCGCCTCTGGGTGACCCGCGACCGCGGCAGCGCCGTGCTCGTCGACACGACCGTGCCCGCCGGGCAGACCCTCTTGCGCGCCCTCAGGTCGGAGGCGAAGGTCTCGACGCGCTACGGCGGCGGCTTCGTTCAGTCGATCGAAGGCGTCGAAGGGAGCGCGCGCCGGCACGAGGACTGGTTCTGGTTCGTCAACGGCCTCGCCGGCGATCGGTCGGCCGCCTCGTACCGCCTCCGCGACGGCGACGTCGCCTGGTGGGACTATCGGGACTGGTCGGGCGACGCCGACTCGCTCGAGGTCGTTGCGGGAGCGTTCCCCGAGCCGTTCCTGCACGGGTATGCCGGGACGACGAGGCCCACAGCCGTGCGCTACGGGCCGGGCCTGCGTTCGGATGCGGAGCGCGTGGCCGAGGCACTCGCAACGAAGGACGTCGCCGCAGTCGGTGCAGCAACGGCCGGGGACCTCAATCTCTTCGAGCTCGGCTCCGGGTCGCCCCACCTCACGGCGGCTCTCCGCTCGCCCGGGGCCGGGCCCTCGGGCGCCGTCAGGTTCTCGTTCGCCGGGTCGGTCGATGCGCTGCTCGCCGGCGACTTCGCACGGAGGTTCTCGAGCCCGTGAGCCCGGGACCCGCAACGGCGTTGCTCGCAGCGGTCGCGACCGCTGCGTTCCTGATCGACCGGATCTGGGCGCTCGCTGCGCTGACGCTGATCCTGCTCGTGCTCTGCCTGAGAGCGCCCGTGGAGCGCCGCTGGCTGTACATCGGAGGTGCGCTGACCAGCGCCCTCGCCGTGATCGTGATCTCGCCGCTGACGTGGTCGTCGGGCGGCGGAATGCTGCTCTGGGAAGGCCCGACGCTTCCCGTCATCGGTCCGCTCGACCTCTCGACGGACGAGATCCGGATCGCCGTGGTGAACGGGCTGCGACTGGCCGTCGTCGGCCTTGCGTTCAGTGCCTACACGCTGCTCGTCGATCACGACCGGCTGGTGTCCGCGGCAGGCTTCGCCCGGCGCTCGGCGTTGGCCGTCGCGCTCGCGACGCGCCTCGTCCCGAGCCTCGAGCGGGACGCGGCGGGGCTCTCGGAGGCGGTACGCGGGCGCGGCATCGAGCTGCACGGGGCACGGGGCTACGCCACGCTGCTCTCGCCGCTCGTCGCCGGTTCGCTCGAGCGGGCGAGCGGCCTGGCGGAGGCGATGGAAGCCCGGGGCTTCGGGCGCAGCGGGGCGACCCGCGCCCCCCGGCCCGCGTGGACCTGGCTCGATCGCGTGGCGCTCGTCGGCGCGGTCGTGCTCGTTGCGGTGGCGGCGCTATGGGCCTAGTCTCGGTCGACAACCTCTCGTTCGCGTACCCGGGCGGAGGCCCGGCCGTGCGCGACGTCTCGCTCGAGCTCGCGGTCGGCGAGGTGGTTGCGCTACTCGGTCCGTCGGGCAGCGGCAAGTCGACGTTGCTGCGGGCGCTCGCGGGTCTCGTGCCGCACTTCCACGGCGGCCGTTTCTCGGGCCGGGTCGAGGTGGCGGGGCTCGATACGCGCTCGCACAGCCCCGCGGAGCTGGCGGGAACCGTCGCCTCGGTCTTCCAGGATCCCGAAGACCAGGTCGTGATGACGCGGGTCGACAACGAGGTCGCGTTCGGTCTCGAGAATCTCGGCGTCGAGCCGGAGCTGATCTGGCCCCGGGTCGAGGCTGCGCTCTCGGACGTCGGCGCGTCGCACCTTTCGACGCGGCGCACGGTCGAGCTCTCGGGCGGGGAGCTGCAACGCGTCTGTCTCGCCTCGGCGCTCGCGCTGAAACCGCAGCTGCTGCTCCTCGACGAGCCGACGTCGCAGCTCGACCTCGCCGGCGCAGAGGCGTTCCTCGCCGCGGTCGAGCAGGCACAGTGCGCGGTGGTGCTCTCGGAGCAGCGTGTCGACCGGGCGCTCGCGATCGCGGATCGCGTGATCATGATGGAGGAAGGGCGGATCATCCTCGATCTCCCGGTCTCCGAGGCTCGCAGCTGGCTCGCCGCCCGGCGGCCGCGGTACGCAGGCGGGCTCAGCAGCCACGATCCGGCTCCGACCGGGCCGCACGGGCCGCCTCTCGTCCGGCTCGACGCGGTCCACTTCTCCTACGGCAGCGGCCCCGAGGTACTCGGTGGGCTGTCTCTGAGGGTCGATCGGGGTGAGATCGTGGCGCTCGAGGGGAGGAACGGGAGCGGCAAGACCACGCTGGCCAAGGTCGCCGCCGGGCTCCTCGAGCCGGCCGGCGGAATCGTGACGCGGATGGGTCGTGCGACGTACCTCTCACAGGACCCCGGCCGCTACCTCGTCCGCGAGACCGCCATCGAGGAGGTCGCACTCGGGGTGGGCGGGGACGAGGTCCGCGCGGCCGCCGCCCTCGAGCAGTTCGGGCTCTCGTTCGCGACGTGCCGTCATCCGCGCGACCTCTCGAGCGGAGAGCGGGAGCGGCTCGGCATCGCCGCCGTCTCGGTACCCGAGCCGGACCTGCTCGTCCTCGACGAGCCGACACGCGGGATCGACCCCGACCGCAAGGCGGCCCTCTCTGCGTGGCTGCTGGAGCAGGCGGCAGCCGGTCGGGGCGTCCTCGTCGCCACGCACGATCCGTTGCTCCCGGCACACCGTCGGGTGCGGCTCGACGTGCCTGCCGTGGAGGTGCCCGTTGCTGTCTAGGCTCTCCCTCGCCGCGTTCGTCGCCCTCGGGGCCGCAGGTGTCCTCTGGGCGGTCCTCGACCCGGCAAACGGTGGTCTCGCGACGTTGCTCGCCGCCTTCGCCCTCGTCGCCGGTGGGTTCGCGTGGCTCGAGCAGGGGGGTGACACGGCCCGCGACCTCACGCTCGTGGCGACGCTCGGGGGTATCGCTGCCGCCGGACGGGTGCTGTTCGTCGCGATCCCGAGTGTGCAGCCGGTGACGGTGATCGTCGCCGCAGCCGGGGTGGCACTCGGGCCGCGTCGTGGCTTCGCCGTCGGCGCGCTCGCGGCGATCGCGTCGAACATGTTCCTCGGGCAGGGGGCGCACACCCCCTGGCAGATGCTCGCCTGGGGCGGCTGCGGCGTGCTCGCCGGCGTCTTCCGGCTCGCGCTGCGGCGGCGCCTGCCGTTCGCGGTCTTCTGCGCGGTGCTCGGGATGGCGTTCGGGACCGTCATGGATCTCTGGCTCTGGTTCGCGTTCTACCCACATACCTGGGCTGCGCTCGTCACCGTGCTCGCCGCCGGCGTCGCCTTCAACATCGCGCACGCGCTCGGTAACTTCGCCCTCGCGCTCGTCGCCGGGCCCGAGTTGCGGCGCGTGCTCGATCGTCACGGCCGCAGTGCGCATACCGAGGTCGTGTGGGCGTGAAGTGGCTCGCTGCGCTGGTCGCAACCTCCGTTCTCGCAGGTGCCGCCGCCGGCGCAACCGACCCCGTCGCGGGGTCGGCCGCGTTCCTCGCGAGCCGCCAGAGTGAGAGCGGTGGCTTCGCAGAGCAAGGCCGTACGCCGGACAGGCCGCTGACGGCGTGGGCCGCGCTCGGCCTCGTCGCAGCCGGCGAATATCAGGCCGCGAGGGCACGGGCGCTGGAGTACCTCCGAACCAGCACGGCAGACGTCTCGACCGATGCCGACCTGGCTCTGCGTGTGGTCGCACTCGCCGCTCTAGGGGAACCGATCGACGAGGGTGTCCTCGCGCGGCTACGCCGGCATCGCCCCGACGTCCTCGTCAACGCGACGATCTGGACCGTCCTCGCGTTGCGCGCAGCCGGCGAGCAGCCGCCGCTGGCGCTCGTGCGGGCGATCCTCGACGCACAGGCGAAAGGGGGCGGCTTCCCCTGGTCGCGCGGCGGAACGCCGGACTCGAACGACACGGCAGCCGCGATTCAGGCGCTCCGCTCTGCGGGCGTCGGCGGCGTTCCCGTCCGCAGGGCCGTGGCGGCTCTGCAGGCGTTCCGAAACCGCGACGGCGGATACTCGCTGACGAAGGGACGCGAGCCCGACGCCCAGTCGACCGCCTGGGCGATCCAGGCGCTGCTCAGCGCCGGCGAGCGACCCGGCAAGGCTCCCTTCCGCTACCTGGCGCGTCTGCGGCGGAGTGACGGGAGCTACCGCTACTCGGCGCGGTACGGATCGACCCCGGTGTGGGTGACGGCGCAGGTGCTGCCGGCGCTTGCGGGGCGCCCGTTCCCGTTTCGGTAAGGGTGTCTCCCTCCGGGTGTCTCCCTCCGGGTGTCTCCCTCCGGGTGTCTCCCAGGGGGAGACAGCTCGTGTGCCGGAAGACGTACGAGTTGTCCACAGTCTGTCGCGCGACGCACGTGTCCCAGTTCGGCTGGCCCCGAGCTCACGGTGCGGCTGCGGCCTCGCCGCGTATCCTCGCGTCATGACGTCCACCGCTGACCTCCTCGACGAGCACCCGGAGGACGCGCTCGTCTGCCAGACGGCATTCCGCCAGTTCGGCGCCATCGCCTCGTTCAGTGGCGCTCTCTCGACGGTGCGCTGCCACGAGGACAACGTGCTCCTCAGGCAGCAGGTGTCGACACCGGGCGGCGGGCGGGTGCTCGTCATCGACGGTGGCGGTTCGCTCCGGGTGGCGCTGCTCGGCGACATGGTCGCCGGTCTCGCCGCTGCGAACGGCTGGGTTGGGCTGATCGTCAACGGCTGCGTGCGCGACGTGGCGGTGCTGCGTCACCTCCCCGTCGGCATCAAGGCCCTCGGCTCCAACCCGCGGCCGAGCGGCAAGAGCGGCGCGGGAGAGATCGACGTGCCGGTCGAGTTCGGGGGCATCACCTTCCGGCCGGGAGCCGTGCTCACGAGCGACGACGACGGCATCGTCGTGCTCGACGCGGCGGGTTGAGGCTGCCCGGCTCGTCCGATTCGGCCATCGTGACCACCGGGGGGAAGGCCGCTAGCATCGAGGGAATGACCGTCGCACCGCACGAGGCTCTCCTGGCCGGCCTGAATCCGGCCCAGCGGGAGGCAGTCCTCCACGTCGACGGCCCGCTGCTCGTCGTCGCCGGTGCGGGCTCGGGCAAGACCCGGGTGCTGACCCACCGCGTCGCGCACCTGATCCGTGCACACGGCGCGAGACCGAACGAGATCCTCGCGATCACGTTCACGAACAAGGCCGCCGGCGAGATGCGCGAGCGCCTCGAGCGGATGCTCGGCGCCCAGGCGCGCGCGGCCTGGATCCTCACCTTCCACGCCGCCTGCGGGCGCATGCTGCGCCGCGAGGCGGAGCGGCTCGGCTACAGGTCGACGTTCACGATCTACGACCAGGCCGACCAGGTGCGGGTCGTCCGGGCGTGTCTCGAAGACCTCGGCGTCGACCCGAAGCGGTTCACGCCCCGCGGCATCCACAGCCAGATCTCGAACGCGAAGAACCAGCTGATCGGGCCCGACGAGTACATGAGCCGCGTCGCCTCGTTCTACGACAAGACGGTTGCCGAGGTGTACGAGCGCTACCAGAAGCGGCTGCTCGGCTCGAACGCGGTCGACTTCGACGACATGCTGATGCTCACGGTGGAGGCGCTCGAGCGCTTCCCCGACGCCCGCGCCCACTGGCAGCACACGTTCCGCTACATCCTCGTCGACGAGTACCAGGACACGAACCACGCTCAGTACCGGTTGCTGCAATTGCTCGCCGGCGAGCACCGGAATGTGTTTGCCGTGGGCGACCCGGACCAGTGTCTGATCGAGGGGACGCTAGTGACCATGGCGGACGGCAGTGTGAGGCCGATCCAGCACGTCTTCGAGGGCGACTACGTCCGCTCGTGCCTCGGTAGCGGCGTGTTCGGGCCCGCACGCGTCACAAGTGTTCACAAGTCGCGACGCCGCGCCGGGATCTCGATCACAACGAGCTCAGGACGGCAGATGGTTTCGACGCCGGAGCACACCCATTTCGCAGGGTTCAAGCCCGGCTTGACGCCGCAGCTCCATATGACGTACCTGATGTGGAAGCGCGGCGTTGGCTTCCGGGTTGGGACATCGCGCACCTACACGGATGCGCGAACCGGTGCGTTGCCCGGCCCGTCGCTTCGCATGAACGCCGAACACGCCGACGCGACCTGGATTGTGTCCACGCATGCGAGTGATGCAGACGCGCGAGCAGCAGAGGTGGTCATTTCAGCGCGGTATGGGCTCCCGATGTTGCCCTTCGTCGCCCGGCCGAGCGCACGTGCTGGCAACAGTCTCGTCGGCGACCAGACACTGATCGACTCGATCTTCGAGGAGCTCGATACCGAGCGCGCGGGGCGATCGCTGTTGCGCGCAGAAGGACTGAGCTTCGATCACCCGCACTTCACCGCGGCAACTACGACGTGCGGTCGCAGGGTGCGGCGGCGGTTGACAGTCGCGCTTTGCGGCGACCGTCGGGGCGCTGGACCACAGCATCGTCTCTCCCTCTTCGGATATGACCAGGAGGGTCGAGAAGCGCTCGAGGGGATCGGGCTCTCACTGAGGCCCGCCTACAAGGGTTCGGATGGTTGGCGCCACGAGTCGTCCTTTGCGAGCTTCGGGCGGCTGGTCGAACGCGTTGAGGACATCGAGGCTGCGGTCGACGTCTCGGTGCGATTCACTGCCCGGCTGGCTGCGCAAGGGGGGCCGGCCACCAAGGATCGGAACTCGCTCCCGTTCATGCCGGCAAGTGCCGTGAGGCCCGGAATGGTGATGTTCACAGACGAGGGCGACTTCGACACGGTCGAGAGCATCGAGCGGATCGCTCTCGATCGGCCGGTCTACGATCTGGATATCGAGCGAACGCACAACTTCGTTGCGAACGGGATCGTCACCCACAACTCGGTCTACGGCTTCCGCGGCGCCGACATCAACAACATCCTCGACTTCGAGCGCGACTTCCCGGGGGCGCACTCGATCGCCCTCGAGCAGAACTATCGCTCCACGAACTCGATCCTCGGCGCTGCCAACGCGGTGATCGAGAACAACCGCGACCGCAAGCCGAAGCGCCTCTTCTCGGAGCTCGGGGAGGGCGATCCCGTGCAGGTCGTCGAGGTCGAGGACGAGCACACCGAGGCGCGCTTCGTCGCTGCCGAGATCGCCCGCCTCGTCGACGAAGGATGGTCGGCGGCCGAGATCGCGGTCTTCTACCGCACGAACGCGCAGAGCCGCGTGCTCGAGGACGTGCTCGTGCGCCAGCAGATTCCGTACCAGGTGATCGGCGGCCCGCGCTTCTACGAGCGCGCCGAGATCAAGGACGCGGTTGCCTACCTGTCGGTGCTCGACAACCCGTCGGATGCGGTCTCGCTGATGCGGATCGCGAATCGTCCGCGGCGCGCGATCGGCGACACGTCGCTACAGCGGCTCGTCACCCACGCCGACGTGCTCGGGGTGACCCTCTTCGAGGCGATGGCCGATCCGGAGGCGGCGGGCCTCGGTACGGCAGCGATCAAGGCGGTGCGCGGCTTTCACACCCTGATGCAGTCGTTGCAGTCGGCGGCACAGGAGCTCGAGGTCGACGAGCTGCTCGAGGCTGTCCTGACGCGGAGCGGCACCCTCGAGGCGCTCGAGGCCGAGCGCACGATCGAGGCCCGGGGCCGGATCGAGAACCTGGAGGAGCTCGTCGGCGTGGCCCGCGAGTTCAGGGCCGAGCGGGAGGAGCCGACGCTGTCGGCGTTCCTGCAGGAGATCTCGCTGGTCTCCGACCAGGATGGCCTCGCCGGCGAGGAGTCGCTCGTGACGCTGATGACGATCCACAACGCGAAAGGGCTCGAGTTCCGCGCGGTGTTCCTGATCGGGATGGAGGAGGGCATCTTCCCGCACTCGCGCTCGATCGAGGACAACGAGATCGAGGAGGAGCGCCGGCTCGCGTACGTCGGCATGACGCGGGCGATGGAGAAGCTGACGCTGACCCACGCCATGGCGCGCGCGCTCTACGGCCGTCGCGACTACAACCTGCCCTCGCGCTTCCTCGATGAGCTTCCCGCCGGGGTGGAGCGCGAGCGGCTACGGCCGTCCTCGTGGTCGAGCTACGGCTCCGAGCGGCAGACCGGGCCTTCGTCGGCGCAGACCCGTGCGCCCAGCGAGTTCCCCTCGCTGCAGACCGGCGACTCCGTTCGGCACGGGTCGCTCGGCGAGGGGGTCGTGACGCGGATCGAGCCGGGTGGGCTCGTCACCGTTCGCTTCGCGAGGGACCAGAGCGAGCGGAAGCTGATGCTGGAGTACGCGCCGCTCGAGAAGATCGACTGATGGCGCTGAGAATCAGACCGACGCGCAACCTGGAGGAGTTCCAGGCCGCCATCGGCGCCATCACCCATTACTTCGGCGGTGGCCGGACGATCGAGGATGCCGAGAGGTTCGGCCGCGTGCTGCCCACCGAGCGCATGCACGCAGCCTTCGACGGGAACGCGATCGTCGGCGGGGCCGGGGCCTTTCCGTTCGAGCTCACGGTTCCCGGCGGGCCGCTCACCTGCGCGGGCGTGACCGTCGTCGGCGTTCTGCCCACGCATCGCCGCCGCGGGATCCTCGACCGCATGATGCGCGCCCAGTTCGCCGACTTCCGTGAGCGCGGGGATCCGATCGCCGCGCTCTGGGCCTCGGAGGAGACGATCTACGGGCGGTTCGGCTATGGCCTCGCCGCCCAGGACGTGATGGTGCGCGCCTCTCGCACCCATGCCGCCCTGCGCCCCGAGCTACCCGGCCGCACCGGTACGACGCGGCTCGTCGGCCATGACGAGGCACTACGGGTCTTTCCGCGCATCTACGACCGCGTCCGGCCGAAGTCACCCGGATTCATCTCACGGACGAAGGACTGGTGGGAGCTCCGCCAGCTCGACGACCGTCCCGACCACCGGCACGGCGGTGGTGAGCTGAACCGGGTCCTGCTGGAGCTCGACGGCCGACCCGCCGGGTACGCGCTCTACCGCATCAAGGCCGACTTCGAGGGGGCGATCAACAAGGGCCACATGCAGGTGGCGGAGGCGATCGGGGACTCACCGACGGCAACGAGGGAGCTCTGGCGATTCCTCCTCGGGGTCGACTGGGTCGACGAGATCCGTTGCGAGCTGCTGTCGCCCGATCATCCGCTGTTCCTCCTCGTGCAACGACCGAACCGCCTCGACTGGAAGGTCTTCGACGGCCTCTGGATGCGACTCGTCGATGTCGGCGCGGCGCTCTCGGCCCGTGCGGTCAATAACGACGGCCGCGTCACCTTCGACGTCTCGGCCGACCCGATCCTGCCGGACAACGCCGGCACGTGGACGGTGGAGGGCGGGGTCGCGCGCCGCTCGCGCCGCCGGCCAGACGTGCGGCTCGACGTTCAGGCGCTCGGCTCCGCCTACCTCGGTGGGTTCTCCTTCGCCGAGCTCGCGCGCGCCGGTCGCGTCGAGGAGGTCGCGCGGGGCGGTGTCGCCCGGGCCGACGCCCTCTACCGAGTCGACTCGAAGCCCTGGTGCCCGGAGATCTTCTAGCCGGCCTGCGTGAGGGGAGAGGCTTCAGCCTCACCCGCCTGTTACATGAGACCGAATTCGCGGAGACACCGTGCCAGCCGGGTAGCATCGCGTCATGGTTGTGACCGAGGTGATCGAGGTACCGCGCTCGCTCGAGGAGTCGTTCGGCTACGTCGCCGATTTCACGACGGTTGCCGAATGGGACCCGGGGATCCACTCCTCCCGCAAGGTCTCGGGCGACGGCGGTGCAGGCACGGTCTACGAGGTGCAGGCGGAGTTCCGCGGCAAGACGATGCCGTTCACCTACACGGTCACGACGTTCGAGCAGGACAGCCGCATCGTCCTCGACGGCGTGGGGGAGAAGGCGACGTCGCTCGACACGATCGCGTTCGGGGCGACCCGCGCCGGAGGCACGCGGATCACCTATACCGCGGACTTCAGGCTCAAGGGCGTGCTGCGGGTCGCGGAGCCGTTTCTCGGCGGGACGTTCAAGAAGCTCGCGCGCCATGCACTTGCAGGGCTCGAGGCGAAACTCGGCTCCACCGTGGAGTCGAGCCCGCGGTGAGAACCATGTCGGGTGCACCGCAGGCCCGTGTGGCACGCTAGGGCCGTGAGCGTGGCCAGGAAACCGGATGGCGCCGCGAGCGGCGGCGCCGCCCCGATCGACCTCATCGGTGAGGCGGGGCGGCAGTGGGTCGCGAAGTGGGGCGACGATGCCGTGCCGTCCATGGTCGCGACGACCTCGATCATGCGCGCTCAGCAGATCCTGATGGCTCGGCTGAACGAGATCCTCGAGGGATTCGCCCTCACCTTTCCCCGTTACGAGGCGCTGATGCTCCTGTACCTCAGCAGCCGCGGCTCGCTGCCCCTCGGGAAGATCGGAGAGCGGCTCCAGGTCCACCGGACGAGCGTGACCAACCTCGTCGACGGGCTCGAGCGGTCAGCGTACGTCGAGCGCGTGCCGCACGATTCGGACCGGCGGATGATGCTCGCCGTGATCACGGCCGCCGGCCGGTCGGTCGCGGAGGAAGCGACGCAAGCGCTCAACGCGGCCCATTTCGCGACGTCGCCGCTGACGAAGGCAGATCTCGAGAAGGTGACCGCGGTTCTGCGCAAGCTGCGTGCCGACGCCGACGGCTTCTTGCCGGTGTAGAGGGCGCCAATCGGCCACAATCCGAGAGATAGGATACCTTCCTACTATCGACTATCCTCGTATAATGAGGACGTGAAGACGAAGGAGCTGCGCAGACCGTGAGCACACCCACGAGCGACGTTCGGGACGAGCAGCAAGACACCGCCCGCAGGACGCCTCCGCTGCGGTTCGTGACCGCCGCCTCGCTCTTCGACGGCCACGACGCCGCGATCAACGTGATGCGCCGGCTGATCCAGGGGACGGGTGCAGAGGTCGTCCATCTCGGGCACAACCGCAGCGTCGCCGATGTGGTGCGGACCGCAATCCAGGAAGACGCAGACGCGATCGCCGTCAGCTCCTACCAGGGCGGCCATCTCGAGTACTTCAAGTACGCCGTCGACATGCTGCGCGACCGGGGCGCGGGTCACATCCGGGTCTTCGGCGGCGGTGGCGGCACGATCACGACGGCGGAGGTCGCCGAGCTGGAGGCCTACGGCGTCGAGCGGATCTACCTTCCTGCCGACGGCCTGCGGCTTGGTCTCGAGGGCATGATCGCGGACGTGGTCGAGCGGGCCGCCAGTGCCCAGCTCTCCTCGGAGCTGCCCGACTCGACGGCGCCCGACTCGGACCTGACGATCGCCCGCACGCTCTCGGCGCTCGAGGACGATGCCGTGCCGGCCGACGACCGTGACCGGCTGCGAGACGCCTGGGCCGACGCCGGAGCCGCTGTCCCGGTCGTCGGCATCACGGGCACGGGCGGCGCCGGCAAGAGCACGGTCACCGACGAGCTGGTTTCTCGCTTCCTCCAGCACTTCCCGGAGGCGCGGATCGCCGTGCTGGCCGTCGACCCCACCCGGCGCCGCACCGGTGGCGCCTTGCTCGGTGACCGGATCCGGATGAACAGCCTGCGTGACGAGCGGGTCTTCATGCGCTCGATGGCGACCCGCCGGCGCAATGCGGCGACGAGCGCCGTGCTCGAGGACGCCGTCGCGTACATGCGAACCCGGGGCTTCGACCTGGTCATCGTCGAGACGGCGGGAATCGGTCAGAGCGACTCGGAGATCGTCGATCTGGTCGACCTCTCCGTGTACGTGATGACCGCCGAGTACGGCGCGGCGAGCCAGCTCGAGAAGATCGACATGCTCGACCTCGCGGCCCTCCTCGTGCTGAACAAGTTCGACAAGCGCGGCAGCGAGGACGCGCTCCGTGACGTGCGCAAGCAGTGGAAGCGCAACCACCTGGCGTTCACCGCCGCCGACGACGAGATTCCGGTCTTCCCGACCGTCGCGAGCCAGTTCGCCGACCCGGGCGTGACACACCTCTTCGCCGCCCTCTGCCGGTCGCTCACCGAACGTGCGGGCCCGGGCGGCCGGCGCTTCGAGCCCGGGCTTCCGCAGCTCGGCACGGCGGTCGCCCCGCGGGGCGGGCTGATCCCGGCCGAGCGGACGGGATACCTCGGCGAGATCGCGAACGAGGGCCGCGAGATCGGCGCGCGCATCGGGATCTCGCAGGCGCTCGCCGACCGGGCGCACCACTGCTACGAGGCGCTCCAGGTGCTGGGTGACCCCCTCCTGCCCGAGCCGCTCGAGCGCTACCCCGCAGCCGAGCTCGGCCGGGAGCCGTATGCGGCTCTACGTGCGGCCTACAACGCCGCGCTCGAGGAGCTCGGCCCGGAGGCGATCGAGTCCCTGCGCACCCTGCCCGCCCGGCTCGACGGGATCGTCTCCGAGTCGTACTCGTACGACGTCCGCGGCCGGGAGGTCACAGGCGACAACTACCGCGAGACGTTGAGCGGCCTGCGGGTGCCGAAGATCGCGGCTCCCCGCCTCACCGGCTGGGGCGACCGGATCCGCTTCGTCCAGGCCGAGAACCTGCCCGGCTCCTACCCCTACACGGCCGGCGTCTACCCGTACCGCCGGGCCGGGGAGGACCCGATTCGGATGTTCGCAGGCGAGGGAACGCCGGAGCAGACGAACCGACGGTTCCACTACCTCTCGGCCGGGCAGCCGGCGGTCAGGCTCTCGACCGCGTTCGACTCGGTCACCCTCTACGGCGAGGATCCGAACCCGCGTCCCGACATCTACGGCAAGGTCGGCAACTCGGGCGTCTCGATCGCCACCGTGGACGACGCGAAGCGGCTCTACTCGGGCTTCGATCTCTGTGCGCCGTCGACCTCGGTGTCGATGACGATCAACGGGCCGGCCCCGATCATCCTCGCGTTCTTCATGAACGCCGCAATCGATCAGCAGGTCGAGCTGCACCTCCGCGCCACCGGCGGCTGGGAGGCGGCGGAGCGGTGCCTCGGTGAGCTGTTCCCCGGAGGCACACGGCCGGTCTACCGAGGAGCGTTGCCGGACGGGCACGACGGGCTCGGGCTCGGCCTGCTCGGCGCCTCGGGCGACCAGGTGGTCGACCGCGAGACGTACGAGCGGATCAAGGCCGCCACGCTCCGCAGCGTTCGCGGGACCGTGCAGGCGGACATCCTCAAGGAGGATCAGGCGCAGAACACCTGCATCTTCTCGACCGACTTCGCGATGCGGGCGATGGGCGACGTGCAGGAGTACTTCGTCGCGCACGATGTCCGGAACTTCTACAGCGTCTCGATCAGCGGCTACCACATCGCCGAGGCCGGGGCCAACCCCATCTCCCAGCTCGCGTTCACGCTGGCGAACGGCTTCACGATCGTCGAGTGCTACCTCGCACGCGGGATGGCGATCGACGACTTCGCCCCGAATCTCAGCTTCTTCTTCAGCAACGGGATGGATGCCGAGTATGCCGTGATCGGCCGCGTCGCCCGGCGGATCTGGGCGCGTGCGATGCGGGAGCGCTACGGCGCCTCCCCGCGCAGCCAGATGCTCAAGTACCACATCCAGACGTCGGGGAGGAGCCTGCATGCGCAGGAGATCGACTTCAACGACATCCGGACGACGCTCCAGGCCCTGTACGCGATCTTCGACAACTGCAACAGCCTGCACACGAACGCCTACGACGAGGCGATCACGACGCCGACGGAGGAGTCGGTGCGCCGGGCGGTCGCGATCCAGTTGATCATCAACCGCGAGTTGGGGCTGAACGGGTGCGAGAACCCGTGGCAGGGGTCGTTCGTCGTCGAGGAGCTGACCGACCTCGTCGAGGAGGCGGTCTACGCGGAGTTCGAACGCCTGTCCGAGCGCGGCGGCGTCCTCGGTGCGATGGACACGATGTACCAGCGCAGCAAGATCCAGGACGAGAGCCTCCTCTACGAGACGCTGAAGCACGACGGCACGCTGCCGATCATCGGCGTCAACACCTTCCTGGGCCGCGAGGGATCGGATCAGAACGAGACGGCTGAGCTGATCCGCGCGGGCGCGGCCGAGAAGAACGAGCAGATCTTCTCCCTCGAGGCCTTCCAGCAGCGCAACGCCACGCTGCGCCCTGCCGCGCTGGCCCGGCTGCAGGAGGTCGCGCGCGCCCGGGGCAACGTCTTCGGCGAGCTGATGGAGGCAGTCAAGGTCGCGTCGCTCGGGGAGACGAGCGGTGCGCTCTACGCCGTCGGGGGCGAATACCGGCGCAACATGTAAGCGGCGCCCGGCGAGGACCGAGGCTCAGGAGGAGAGGCGCACGAGTTCGCGGGCGATCACGAGGCGCTGGATCTCGTTCGTGCCCTCGTAGATCTGCGTGATCTTCGCATCGCGCATCATGCGCTCGACGGGGTACTCCTTGATGTAGCCGTACCCGCCGAGAATCTGCACGGCCTCCGTCGTCACGGCCATGGCGACATCGCTGCAGAAGAGCTTTGCCTGGGCCGACGCCTTTGTCAGCTCCGGGCCGTCTACGCCCGCCTCGAGCAGCTGGCCCAATCGGTAGAGGAGGCCTCGCGCCGCCTGGCAGCTGGTGTCCATGTCTGCGAGCTTCCCCGCGATCAGCTGATGCTGGGCGATCGGCTGCCCCATCGTCTCCCGCTCCCGGGCGTAGGCGAGTGCGTACGCCGTCGCTCCCTCCGCGATGCCGACTGCCTGGGCGGCAATGCCGCCGCGCGAGCGGTCGAGCACGCGCATCGCGATCCCGAACCCGTCTCCCTCTGCTCCCAGCAGGTTCGCCGCCGGGACGCGACAGCCGTTGAACACCAGCTCGCCCGTCGTCGAGCCTGCGATGCCGAGCTTCGGCTCCAGGCGTGCGACCTCGAATCCGGGTGTGCTCGCCTCGACGACGAAGGCGCTGATCCCACGATGCTTGGACTCCGGGTCGGTGCGGGCGAAGACCGTGTAGACGTTCGCGACGCCGGCATTCGTGATGAAGCGCTTGTCGCCGTCGAGGACGTAGTCGTCGCCGTCGCGTCGCGCTTGCGTGCGCATCGCGGCCGAGTCGGATCCCGCGCCCGACTCCGTCAGCGCGTACGCGCACAGCCACTCGCCGGAGGCGAGCCGTGGCAGGTACCGGCTCTGTTGCTCGTCTGAGCCGGCGAGCTTGAGCGCCAGCGAGCCCAGCTCCTGGGCTGCGAGGATGAGGCCGGACGTCGCGCAGGCCTTCGAGACCTCCTCGATCGCCGCGAGCGCGAGCAGCGGCCCGGTGCCCGTGCCGCCGTGGCGCCCCTCGAAGAAGAGCCCGAACAGCCCCTGCTCGCGGAAGAGCTCGACGATGTCCCAGGGGAACTCGTGCGTCTCGTCGATTTCCGCCGCCCGCGGTGCGATGCGCTCGGCCGCGAGGGTGTGGACGAGCGAGAGCAGCTCGTGCTGCTCGTCTCCGAGCGGCGGCCAGGCAAGCGATCCGGTTGACACGGGGCGGCTCCTCCTACCGGCCGGGAGCGAAAGAGAGTGACACTACGATAGTCGGTATACCACATAATTCGGCGGGCATCCGGCCGGCGTCCACCCGGCGTGGAAACCGCTAGACTGGCTCGCTCAAGCACGTCACGGGCGCTTAGCTCAGTTGGGAGAGCACCAGCTCGACAAGCTGGGGGTCACTGGTTCGAGCCCAGTAGCGCCCATCACCCCGAGAGGCCCGTCACGACGGGCCTCTCGCGTTTTCGGCGTTCTCTCGGGGGACGACGCAGATGGCCCCGAGGTCACCCGGAGGTCACCGCAACCGGCCGCTGCCCGGAGTGCTGGCAGCGGGGGGTAGTTCCGGGTAGGGGTGAGGTACCGGCCTCGCCCCTACCCGGCTTCGGGTCTGGCGCTGCTACTTGGCAGGTTGGAATGCGTGTTGGAGGTCGTATTTGCTGACTTGGTGGCCGATCTCGACGCCTGCGGTGGTGGCGAAGCGGTACCACGCGACGTTGCATCTGTGACAGTCGTGACACAAGATGGCGTATGGCTGTGGTGCAACCCTCGGGGACGGTGACCCTCGTGTTCACCGACATCGAAAGCTCGACCAAGCTCCTCGAGGAGTTGGGAGTGGACGGCTACCGGGAAGCGCTCGCGGAGCACCGCCGGGTCGTTAGGGACGGCTGCGCGCGCTTTGACGGCTACGAGGTGGATTACGAGGGGGACGCGTTCTTCTACGCGTTCTCCTCAGCCCAGGCGGCTGTGAGCGCGGTGGGCGAGGCGATGGTCGGGTTGGAACCGGGCCCGATCCTGATTCGGGTCGGTGTGCACACGGGTGAGCCCGGGTTGGATCCGCCGAAGTACGTGGGGCTGGACGTCCACCTCGCTGCCCGGATCATGTCTTCGGCCCACGGGGGCCAGGTCGTCTGCTCGGCCACCACGGCCGGCCTCCTCCAGCGAAACGACAGCTCCCGCTCTTCCGAAGCCGCTCCGTCCTCTGCAGGCCCGGTGCTGAAATCGCTCGGCGAGCACCGGCTCAAGGACATCGCCGAGCCGGTCTCCATCTTCCAGCTCGGCGGCGGGCGCTTCCCGCCGCTCAAGACGATCTCGAACACGAACCTCCCGCGGGCGGCGAGCTCCTTCGTCGGGAGGGAGCGAGAGCTCCAGGACGTGCTCTCCCGGATCGAGGGCGGCGCACGTCTGCTCACGCTCACCGGCCCCGGTGGGACCGGAAAGACCCGGCTCGCGCTCGAGGCTGCGTCGAGCCTCGTCCCCGCCTGCAAGGCGGGCGTATTCTGGGTCGGCCTCGCCTCCCTGCGCGACTCCGGGCTCGTGATCGAGGCGATCGCCCAGACGCTCGGGGCGAAGCACGGGCTCCGCGAGCACATTGGCGAGCGGGAGCTACTGCTCCTGCTCGACAACCTTGAGCAGGTGATCGAGGCCGCGCCCGAGCTCGCCTCCCTCCTTGAGGCCTGCCCCGGTCTGACCCTGCTCTGCACCTCGCGCGAGCTCCTGCGCGTGCGCGGCGAGGTCGAGTACCCGGTGCCTCCCCTCGCGAATCCGGAAGCCGTCGAGCTCTTCTGCGTGCGCGCCCAGCTCGAGCCATCGGACGTGATCGCCGAGCTCTGTGCGCGGCTCGACTCGCTCCCCCTCGCACTCGAGCTGGCAGCCGCCCGTACGAGGGCTCTCACCCCCGTCCAGATCCTCGAGCGCCTCTCCGGTCGGCTCGACCTGCTGAAGGGCGGGCGCGATGCCGATCCCCGCCAGCAAACACTGAGAGCCACGATCGAGTGGAGCTACGACCTGTTGGCT
>Ga0315273_10001962_pt1 | contig 23913 bp, 25 predicted proteins | sample YL17G02_0_MG_FD_205753 | JGI IMG/M metagenome (GOLD analysis project Ga0315273, IMG submission 205753) | Sediment microbial communities from Yellowstone Lake, YNP, Wyoming, USA - YL17G02_0 | ecosystem: Environmental > Aquatic > Freshwater > Lake > Sediment | place: USA: Wyoming | collected...
TTCTGCTCAACTTACGTCCCAGCCAGCCTGGCGGCCGGGGGCCGAAGTAGCGCTACGGGTTCACGACGGAGTTGAACTTGACTCCGTCAGGCTGCACGGCCAAAATCGTGGCCGACTTGACAGGGTTGTGCTGCCCGTCGAAGGTGATCTTGCCCGATACCCCGTTGAAGGTGATCTTGTTAAGGCTGTCCTTCACCTTGGTCGTATCGTCGGCGCCGGCTGCCTTGATGCCTTCCAGCATCAAGTTAGTCGCATCGTAGGCCAGAGCCGCCAACGCATCCGGCGTGGTGCCCTTGTACTTGGCCTTGTAGTTCTTGACGAAGTTCTGGACCTCGGGGCGCGGGTCCTCGGGCGAGTAGTGGTTGGTGAAGTAACCGCCTGCGGCGGCCTGCTTGTCGAGGTCGGAGGAATCCCAGCCATCCCCGCCCAGGAACGGGGCGGTGATGCCCTTTTCCTTCGCCTGCTTGGTCACGAGGTTCACGACATTGTAGTAGTCAGGCAGGTACATGAGATCGGGCTTTGCCGCAGCCGCCTTGGAGAGAATGGCGGAGAAATCGGTGTCTGTACCGGTGTAGTTCTCCTTGCCCACCACCTTGCCTCCGCCGGCTACGAACGCCTTCTCAAAGAACTCGGCCAGGCCCTTGACGTAGTCATTGGACTGGTCGGACATGATGAAGACCGTCTTGGCTTTGAGGTTGTTCAAGGCGAAATTGGCGCCGACGGTGCCCTGGAACGGGTCGATAAAGCAGGCCCGGTAGATGTAATCCTTCGTCTTGCCATCCTTGTCGACTGTCACAGAGGGGTTCGTGGAAGTCGGGCTGATCTGGATCACCTTCTTGGCATTGGCGATCTCGGAAACGGGAATGGATGCTTTGGAGCAGACTTCACCGATAATATAGTGAACCTTGTCCTGGTCAATCACCTTGTTAGCGGCATTCACGGCCGGGTCAGGGGTGCACTGGCTATCCTCGACCACGGGTGTGATCTTCTTGCCCAGCACGCCGCCCTTGGCATTCCACTCATCAATGGCCAGCAGAGCGCCATCCCGGGTGTTCACCCCGAACGTGGGCACAGGACCAGAAAGCGGCGCGAGAACCGCCATCTTCAGGGCCCCACCTGCGGTACTGCCCCCGGTCGGCGCGCCGCATCCCGACATGACCAACGCAACCAGAACGAGCAGACTGACATACTTAAAGATACGCATGGAACCTCTCCTCCTCACTAAAGTTGATTGGGAAACACCGGCTACCTTTGCCTATTGAGCGTCCACGCCGACTCACGTATCCCCAACTGAGTACGATAGGTCTAGCAGGCCGACGGGTCACAGCGTTATCGAGGGATCACCTCCTTCTCGCGAAACAAGACGGAAGTTCCGCATCCTAACAGGGCGTGCAACGCCAGATTACCCAGGTTGACAGCACTGTCCTGCAGACCCGGTAATAAGGGTATAGGGTCCACGATGAGGGTCTCGGTCGCCTGAAGGACCAGAGTAGCGCGCATTATAATGAACTGTAGTGCAAATGTCAAGCGGCTTGACATAGAGACGGCGTCCTTCTATAATCATCCCCGCGGGTGACGCGAAATTATGGCTGCTTCCGCTATTGAGGAAGGAGAACTCATTTTATGCAACAGCGAGCGCTCACCAGCCGTGGGATGATCCTCCTGGTGCTCGTTCTACAGTGGATCCCCCTGCTGATGTTTCCTGCCCAGTCCTATTCGCCTAGTTCCCAGGAGTGGTGGCTGCCGGTCCTTCTGACCGTCATGGTGCTCATCGCGGATGTCGAGCTGATCGTGCGTCATGGCAGCGCGGTTTGGCCCTGGCTGCTCATCTCGTTCGCCCAAGGGTTCAACATGATCAGCCGCTTGATGATGTTGTGGCCCCACTCGACTCAGACATCTGGCAGTGCCAACGTCCCGAACTGGCCGTATATCATCTTGACCTTCGTCTCGATTGCGCTGTCGGCTTTTGTGATCTGGTATACTGACAAACCGCAAGTGCGCATGGGGTTGCTTCGGGCCTGATGTAACCTCGCCGGTTGGTCTTCTGTCCCGGGTCAGCAGACAAGCGCCGCAGGATTGACCCTGCGGCGCTCACTTCGCTCACTCCGTTCGCTACGATTTTGGATCCTCTACCGGGATTTGCTCGCCTTCGGGCGGGCGCTCCACGAGGAACGGCTCTTGCTCCTGGCCCTCAGATCCCTGCATGACCAGCTTGCCCTGGAAGTTCGCGCCTTCATCCAGCAGGAAAGTACGGACGTTGATGGTGCCCCACAGCCGGCCACCCTCCAGCAGCTCCACGCGATCGGCCGTGATGATCCCCTTATACGCCCCGGCAATCGACACCGTCTTTGCTTTGATGTCGGCCATCACGCGCGCAGATTGGGTGATGAGGACATTGCCCGGGGTCTCGATCAGCCCCCCCTCAACGGTGCCGTCCAGGCGGACGCTGCCGTCGCAACGTAGATTCCCATTGAAGGTCGCCCGCAGGCCGATCACCACTTCGATCTGGTCCGGGGCAGGACGCGCATCTCGTCGGAATACCATGATGTCTCTCTTCTGTGGATGTCACAACAGACCGGCAGGCACCCTACGGGCTGACCCAGGCCGCATCACGCCTGGCCGAGTGCACGCTGGATCGCCTGCTGCTCTTCGTCAGTCAGTTGATAGCTGGATTCCCAGCTAACCAGCGGTTTGGCGTAGACGCGGGTCACATCCCGGCTGTGCAGGCTGCTGATAACCACGCCGTTGCCATCCTGATCGCCGAGGGCGATCGCGAAACTCTGATCGCCGCCGGTATCGCGAAATGGGTTGAAGCGCAGGAACCCCAAGTGCTGCAGATGGCTCCGGCTGCTGCGTTCGAGCTGGCGCGTGAGCGCATCCAGTTCAACCACGCGGCCGGTCGCCTCGCGCACCTGGCTCACATGCTGATCCAGCACCGTTTCCAGGCTGCCTCCATCGGTGCCCGCGGTCAAGGCTTGATATCTCTTCTCAACGCGACGCAGCGAGACCACAAGCCAAGCCGTCAGCGCCCCGAGGCCGATGACCAGGAGTGCCAAGATCAGGATAAACGGACCGCTGTTGGCCGACAGCCAACCTAAGGGTTGAGCCAAACGAGCAACCTCACGTCTTTTCGATCAGATCGCTGATGGAAGTGCCCATGTGTATACGAAGGATCACCTGAGCGAGCAGGTCGGCCACGGAAAGAATCGTGACTTTGGGGTGCTTGCGAATAGCTTCCGGTTGGCAAATCGTGTCGGAGATGATCAGGCCCTTGATTGTGGGGTTCTCCAGGCGCTGAAGTGCCGTAGGCAAGAGAACACCGTGAGTGATCGCCAAGTACACTTCGGGCCGGGCGCCAGCAAGCACCAAATCGTCGACCTGATCCAGCACGCTGCCTCCGGCGATCACGTCGTCGATTACGATGGGGATCTTACCTTCGATATCCCCGACCACATGGGTGACTTTGGCCGAGGAAAAATCCTCGCGGCGCTTGTGCATGACCACGAGGGGCATCTTAAGGTGCTCGGCGTATCTGCTGGCAAACTTAGCCCGACCGACATCGGGTGACACGATAGCAGCATCGCGGAATTCCGGTTTCTCGAAGTACGCCGCCAATACCGGTAAGGCCGTGAGCGGATCAACCGGCACATCGAAGAAGCCTTGGATTGCCGGCGCGTGGACATCAAAGTACAGCACCCGGCTAACTCCCAAGCTCTGCAGCATCGTCGCGACGACCTTTGCGCTGATCGCCTCTCGACCCCTGGCCATCCTCTCCTGACGTCCATAGGGGTAGTAGGGGATCACTGCAGTGATCTCGTGAGCCGACGCACGGCGGAATGCATCGATGTAAAGGAGCAGCTCCATCAGGTGGTCGTTGACCGGCGCCGAACAGGGCTGGATTATAAAGACGTCCTGGTCGCGGACGGCCTCATCGATTGCGACGTGGATCTCGCTGTCACTGAGGCGCGCGGTGGTACACTGTCCCATTGGCGTATTGAGGATTCGGACTACTTGTTCTGTTAGCGGGCGGTTGGCCGAGCCCGAGAAGATACGCAGCGGATGATGAGTGCCCAAGAAGCCCTCCATTTGCCCCGGATCGCGGCGTCATGATAACATCGAGCCAAACGTCTGGCAAAATGGGGGCTGAATGTCACCGGTGATGCCGGGCGCCTGCTGCCCGGCCGGTCCAGGGAGATCATAGATGCCTCGCCAACTTCTTGTGGCGACCCACAACACGGGCAAGGTGCGAGAGTATCGCGAACTGCTGGTGCGCCTGCCCCTCGAAGTCACCTACCTCGATGCCCAGGGCATTGCGCTCGAAGTAGAGGAAACCGGCGCGACCCTTGCCGAAAACGCCGTTCTTAAGGCAAGAACCTACGCCGATGTCAGCGGACTGTGGGCTTGGGCGGATGATTCCGGCCTCGAAGTAGATGCCCTGGGCGGCGCCCCGGGGGTGCTATCCGCTCGCTTCGCCGGTCCCGGATCCAGCGACGCGGGCCGGTACCGCAAACTGCTCGATTCACTCGCCGGTGTGCCATGGAGTCAGAGGAGCGCGCGCTTCCGGTGTGTGGTTGCGATCGCCACGCCTGCCGGCGACGTGCGAGTGGCAGAGGGAATCTGTGAAGGGATCATAGCCTTTGGGCCGGTCGGACAAAATGGCTTTGGCTACGACCCGGTGTTCTATTTGCCGGAGCACGGCGCCACAATGGCCCAGTTGGCGCCGGATCTCAAGAATACGATCAGCCACAGGGGGCGCGCGGCACGGGCCGCTTTGATCCCACTGCAAGATCTGCTAGGTCCCCAGGATTAACCGGGCGCAGGCGACCTCCTATGTCGCTCACCTGTCATATCACACTCTTTCCTTAAGGCTCGCCACAAATCGCCCTATGGCATCCGTCACGGCCGGCGCTCGCTCCAACATGGCCATGTGACCTGCCCCAGGAAGGATCAGCAGCTGCGCTCCCCTAATCTGGTCTGCCAGGTAGCTGCTATAGCTGACGGGCGTCATCCGGTCGGCAGTGCCACAGATGACCAGTGTGGGTACGGCGATTCGTGCGACGTCGTCGGTGCGATTGAATCGATCGCATGCGACGAAGTCTCCGTGCGTAACCTGCGGGTCCAGCTCCCGCAGGCGGCGCACATAGAGGCGGGGCGTGTTGGGATCGACGTGATCGCCGTGAGCCCAAACTGCCATGAGGTCCACGGTAGCTGCGAAGTCGTTAAGGATACCTGAAAGCAGTTGCGGCGCCACGCGCAGCCGCGCGCCGGTGCCTATCAATATGAGGCCCGCCAGTCGCCCGGGGTAACACAGGCCGAATTCCAGGGCGATGGCTCCACCCATGGAGTGACCTACCAGAATGCAGGTCGGCAGCGCCAGGGTTTCTACGAAAGCTCGTACCACCTCTGTATAGGCGACGATCTCATCGCGTCCACGCCCCGCCGAGCCGCCGTGCCCTGGCAAATCCAGTGCATAGACCGTGTGATCAGGCAGCCTGCGCAGCTCGCCCGGCCAATGCATCAGGTTGCCGCCGGCGCCGTGAATCAGGACCAGGGGATGAGACACCGAATGCAAGGTGCCGCGATGAACTTGATAGTTGAGCTTCTCGCCGGCGGCGACAATCGTAGACATGCGTGGATGTTTCTACTCGCTTGCTGTGCTCGCTGTGCTCGCTGCGCTCACTGCGGCCAGTATCGTCACGATTGCCTCTCTGAGCTCGTCGTAGGTCTCATCCAAAGACTGAGGGATCAGGCGGACCTCGGCGAGCACCGGCATGAAGTTGGCATCGCCGCCCCACCTTGGTACGATGTGAGTGTGGATATGATCGAGAACGCCCGCGCCGGCGCTTTGCCCGATATTGACGCCGATGTTGAATCCTTCCGGGTGGGCCGTCTGGCGCAACGCTTGCAGGCCGAGTGTCACGAGCGCCATCATATCCGAGGTCTCCTCCGGATCGAGCAACTCCAGGGTATCTACATGCCGATAAGGCACGGCCATCATGTGGCCGTTGTTGTAGGGGTACTTGTTCAATACCAGGAAGGCCAGTACTCCCCGGTGCAGAATCAGGTTGGCGCGATCATCCGCTGCCTGCAACATCTCGCAGAAGACGCAACCAGGCTTCTTTGCTCGCCTGATGTACTCCATCCGCCACGGGGTCCACATCTGCTTCATCATTGAAACTCCTGTGGTATGGTGCTGGGTCGTGGAGGACACTCCATGCGCTGCTCGCCTTCGATACGCACGGAGTGCCCGAAACCCGGTCAGGACTTGTGCAGAACTGCGAGCGCCTCAGCGGCCACATGCTCCGGCGTGATGCCCAGATGCGCCATGACCGCCGGCCCCTTCCCAGACTCGCCGAAGCGGTTGATGCCGACCATGGCACCTGCCGTCCCCACATAGCGTTCCCATCCCATTGTCACACCGGCCTCGACCGACACGCGGGCGATGATCGCTGTGGGCAAGACGCCATCCCGGTAGGCTGAATCTTGTTCCTCGAACAACTCCCAACTCGGCATGCTGAGGACTCGTGCCTGAACGCCTTGCCCTGCGAGAATCGCGCGCGCGTCCATGGCGACACTCACTTCGGACCCGGCGCCGATCAGGATAACATCAGGGTTGCCATCTGGTGCGTCCGCCACAACGTAAGCGCCGCGCCCCAGCTTCTCCTGGCCATTCTCTTTGGTTCCGGGCAGCACCGGCAGGTTCTGCCGGGAGAGCAGCAAAGCCACGGGACGGTCGCGATGTGTCAATGCATATCGCCACGCTGCGGCGGTCTCATTGGCGTCGGCAGGGCGGATGACGATCAGATTCGGGATCGCCCGCAGCGCAGCCATGTGCTCGACCGGCTGGTGCGTCGGACCGTCTTCCCCGACCCCTACTGTGTCGTGAGTCCAAATGTAGACCACCGGCGCACGCATCAGCGCGCTCAGCCGCACCGCCCCACGCATATAGTCCGAGAAGACCAGGAAGGTACCTCCGTAGGGAAGCACACCGCCGTGAAGGGCCAATCCGTTCAAGATCGCTCCCATTGCGTGCTCTCGGACCCCAAAACGAATATAGCGCCCGGCGAAGTTGCCCGGGATGATATCAACTGCGTCCTTCGGCCGCGTGTTATTGGAGGGCGTCAAATCGGCTGAACCGCCCACAAGCGTAGGAATGAGTTGGGCGATTGCATCCAGCACTTTGCCGCTTGCGGACCGCGTCGCCAGCTTGACACCCGCTTCCCACTGGGGTAGAGCCGCGTCCCACCCTTCCGGTAACTCGCCGCTCAATGCCTGCCTGAACGACACCGCGAGGTTCGGATACTCGGCTTCATAGCGCCTGGTCAGGTCGCGCCAATCCTGATCGCAGCGGGCGCCCATCGTGACTGCCGCACGCCATCGCGCTTGCACTTCGTCAGGCACCCAAAAGGCCTCATCCGGGGGTAGCCCCAACGCCGCCTTGGTCAGCCGGATCTCATCGGCGCCGAGCGGTGAGCCATGCGCATCGGCAGTGTCCTGTTTGTTCGGGCTGCCATAAGCGATGTGAGAGTGGCAGATAATCAGCGATGGCCGGTCGAGGGTCACCTGAGCCCCAGCGATCGCGGCAGCGATGGCCGGCATGTCGTAGGCATCAACCTGCTGCACGTGCCAGCCATATGCCGCAAAACGGGCAGGCACGTCGTCGCTGTATGACAACTTAGTCGGGCCGTCGATCGTAATGTGGTTATCGTCGTAGAAATAGATCAGCTTGCCCAGGCGCAGGTGGCCTGCCAAAGAAGCAGCTTCGTGGCTGATGCCTTCTTCGAGACACCCGTCACCCGCAATCGCATAGGTGAAGTGGTCGACGAGAGGGAAACCGGGGCGGTTGAATGTCGCGGCCAGGAATGCCTCGGCCAACGCCATGCCGACGCCGTTGGCAAAACCCTGGCCGAGCGGACCGGTGGTGGTTTCCACACCCGGCGTAACGCCGTATTCCGGATGCCCAGGAGTGATACTGCCCAACTGGCGGAACTGCTTGAGCTGCTCCATCGGCACCTCGTATCCCGCCAGGTGCAGCAGGCTGTAGAGCAGCATGGATCCATGCCCGGCCGAGAGCACAAAACGATCGCGATTGGGCCACTTCGGGTTGGCAGGGTTGTGGTGCAGGAAACGCGTCCACAGCACATGCGCTACGCTGGCCATGCCCATAGGCATGCCAGGGTGGCCTGAATCGGCCTTCTGGACCCCGTCCATTGCCAACCCACGTATCACATTGGCGGCGAAGCTATCCAGGTCATCGTATCGGTGGGGCAAGAGTTCGTCTGATCGAGATGCCATGCAGGTCTCCTGTGGTTGCGAGTCTTCAGTCTCGCTTTGCATACCGGAATAGCAAACCGACTGAGTTTACCAGAAAGGAGGGGATGCGTCAAAGACTTCGATTCTTTCTCCGTTCCGGCAAGTGACTTGGCAGCGATGAACCTTCAAGGTATACTCGGACCCATGGACGCCAGCGTAGATGGTCACACAAAGGGGGTGATCCCGGATCCCGTCTCGGCCGAGGCGATCCGCCAGGCGTTGACCACCCGACTGCTCGGCCACCCTACGTTGTTCTTCACCAGCACTGGCTCCACAAATGATGTTGCCCTTCAACATGCTGTGGGGGGGGCTTCGGAAGGTCTGCTGGTCGTCGCAGACGAGCAGACCGCCGGCCGCGGGCGTTTGGGCCGCTCCTGGTGGTCGCCGCCGGGCAGCAGCTTGTTAATGTCGCTCCTATTGCGACCCCCCATCGAGCTGCGCCAGGCCGCTCAGCTGACAATGTGCCTGGGCCTCGGCGCGGTCGAGGGTATTGAGGACGTCACAGGCCTACAGGCCGCTCTCAAGTGGCCAAACGATCTGCTGCTTGGCGGACGCAAACTCGGGGGCATGCTGACCGAGCTGAGAGCCGACGACGACAGGCTCTTGTTCGCCGTGCTGGGGTTGGGGCTGAATGCCAATGTGCAGTTCCATCCCACCTCTGAGCTTGCCGGCACAGCTACCAGCCTCCTGATGGCGCTGGACAGACCGGTCAACCGGGTGGCTCTGCTGGCGGCGATCCTGGCGCACACTGAGGTCTGGTACAATCGTTTACTGGCGGGCATGCCACCTCACGAAGCGTGGGCGGCCCGCCTGGACACCCTCGGGCGCGAGGTTTCGGTCTCCACACCTGCGGGCGCGCAGCGCGGTGTCGCCTGCGGCGTCACTCGCGAGGGCGCTCTGCTTGTGCAAGCTGATACGGGCGCCGTGCGCACCGTTTGGGCCGGAGACGTCACAGCCGTCCGTGATGCGTAGTCGACTGGCTGTCGAAGTGCATGTTGGGATCAAGCGCGCTGCAGGCGGACATGTTATAGTGCAGCAGTATATTCAGGTCGATGAGGCTCCTGCGTGAGAGGCATTCACCCTGCAGCCGGGCGTACGCTGGGGATCTTCGCGGCGGTGGCGATTTTGGCGATCGGTCTCTCGTGGGCCGCGCCGACTGATATCGCCGCGCGGTCGCTGTTTCAGTCACCACTGCCCACCCCCACCTTCACCCTGGAAGCTCCAGTCGAGCCAACTCCGCAGGAGCCACAGTTGGAGCCCACTCTGCAGGAGCCACAGGCGGAGCCAACTCAAGCACCGGAGCCAACGTTTGCCGCCGAGCCTGCACCGGTCCCTACAGCACCGCCAGACATTCCCACGGCAGATCCCAACCTCCCAGCGCTTCCCAAAGCGCCGGGATTTCTGCCGGCTCCCACGTTGAGCGCACTGGAACCTGGCGCGCTGGCGACGCTGCTGCCCGGACCTCAACAACCGCTCGTCGCGCCGGGCCTCGCTACCCCTACACCGCGCAGCACCGCGACAGATATTCCCGACGGGGGCGACGTGTTGGGCGTAGCCCAGCTGATCGACAACGGGGTAATCGCCCTCAGCTACGCCTGGATGTGGTGTTGCGGGGTTGTGGGCCTGGTCGTGGCAACTCTGGTTTTCGTTTGGCTGGCACGCCGCAGCCGGCGCCGCTGAGCACGACCGAACATGACAACCCATATCCGGCGAGAGAAGCTGCTGCTTCTGAGTATCACCTGGCTGGCTTTCGCCCTGCGTATATACCACCTCAGCTTCCAGAGCCTCTGGCGCGACGAGGTGGACGTCCTCCGATTCGCGACGCGACCCTGGCCCGAGTTGCTCGCTATGTTTCGATCGCCGGGCGAGAACGGGCCACTGTTCTTCTTGGGTCTCCGACCGTGGCTTGCACTCGCAGGCCACAGCGAGTTTTCACTGCGTATTCCGTCCGCCGTGGCCGGCACGCTTGCCGTACCGATTACCTACATCCTCATCCGCCGGCTTGCCGGGGAACGCAAGACGGCAGCCATTGTCATGCTCCTGATGGCAACCGCTCCCTATCTGACCTGGTACAGCCAGGACGCGAAGATGTATGCACTGCTCACCGTTTTGGTGCCGCTCGCGCTTTGGCTGACGGTCGATGCGATCCAGCGCGGCCGCTGGTGGCGCTGGTGTCTGCTCTATGCAGCTACCAGCCTATGCTTCTACGTTCATCTGCTGGCTGTTATTGTGGTCTCGGTCCAGGTGCTCTGGCTCTGGCTTGTCCCCGCCCCGCGGCGGCCATTACGACGAGCGCTTATCATCTGCTGCTACCTGGTAGTTCTGTTCGTGCCCTACATCCCGCTGGCGGCGTGGCAAGTGCGCGCATGGCTGACGCCGGTTTCAGATACCGGCTATCCGTTCGTATCCTTGTTCCAGTTGCTTCTTGTCCTGGCTGTCGCCTTTAGCCGAGGCGTTCTCCCAGCCAGGGAACCTCTGACGCTCCTGCCGGCAATGTTGGGACTGGCCGCCGGTTGCGTTCTTTGGGCAGCCGGGCGTCCCACCTCACGAGACATGACTACGCCAAGCCCAGACAATCGCGGCGACGGAGATACAGCAGGCGGGCAACAGTTGAGTTGGGGACGGTGGCGCACCGTGGCCATGCTGGCTATCTGGCTCTTATTGCCGCCTCTGGCGCTCTACCTGGTCTCGTTGAACAGGCCGATTTTCGCCGATCGTTACTTGATCTGGGTCATGCCTCCATTCCTGGCCTTGATCGCCATGGGAGCGGTTGCGCTGAACCGGATCCGGCAGCCTTTGGGGTCGCTAACCCTGGCCGCTTTTCTCGCTCTAAGCCTGACGGGCGTGTTGGGCCAGGCATACCAACCATTCAAATCCGATTTTCGCTCGGCCGCCACTTACGTAGGGGCGCATCGCAAGCCGGGCGATCTACTAATATTCCAGATCCCTTATGGCCGGTACACTTACACTTACTACAGCAGCGGGGACTTCAATCCCGGTGACGAGAGCCAGCCCTGGCTTGACGGCCCGTATACAAACAACGGCATGAGCCAGGATGCGTTGGTCAGCTACATGGCACAGGGCACAGCTGCGGCTGCGGCAGTCTGGCTGGTCGCGTCTGAGACTTCTCTCTGGGACAGCAGCGGGCTGACCGAATCGTGGCTGTCCTCCCACGGAGAGGTCACCGATCGATCGGACTTCGCGCGCGTATCCGTCACCAGGTACGAATTACGCCGGTAACCCGGAAGGAGCTGAACCGGTGGCCGAAATACCTGTCGTCAATATCCGTCTCCCGTCCGGGCCCAACATCACTCTTACGCTCGACGAGTTCTGGTTGGCGCTCCTCGGCCTCGTCGATTTCGAGGGCGATTGGGAGGCTCTCCAGACCGCTGCCGGGCTCGTCACAGATGGTGAAACCAAAGCGGCACTGATCTCCGATCGCATACTGCCGGTCGCCGAGTATCTGCCGGCGCTGCTGCAGCGCGGGGTAGACGCTTTTGAGCTTCTCACGGCCAGGCACTGGTTCCGCCACCGGGCATGCCAGACGGTAAGTCCGCCACCCATCAAGGCTCCTGGGCGAAGCGATTCGCAGGACGGCCTGCTCCAACAGGATGAACTCTAATCGTGATCGAGTATGGCGCGCGCTTGGGCGAGGAGCGCAATGCGCGAGGCAGCGGCGAGCCCGCCTGGATGCCCAGCCCGGACGAAGTCATCCGGGCACGCAGGCGCATGGAACGGGCCGGGATCATCGGCGCCATGCGGCTCGATCCGGAGGACGATCGTTTGGTCCCTCCGGGAGAGACGCCGTGGCTATGGTGGGGACTGGCTGTTTTTTGGATCGTGTCGTGGCCCGCACTGATCTCGCTGAAGATCGGCTTCCAGGCCCTGCCTCGGATACCCATTTACTGGCTGCTCGGCCTGGCGCTTCTGCACCTGCTCATCCTGGCAGGGCCCGTAGTGCGCACCCAGCGGATGGCCGGCAGAGCCGGCCTGGGGCGGCGGTTCCGCCAAATCCGGACCCTCGCGGAGTTATTGGCGCTCGAACCGTCGGAATTCGAGGTGTGGGCCGGCACGCTCTTCCGGCTGCTGGGCTATCAGGTCAGAAACACTAAGGAGAGTGGAGACCACGGGATCGATCTGGTGGTCTCAAGCCCGCAAATCCGTGCAGGCCTGGTACAATGCAAACGCTACCGTGGGACGGTCGGCGAGCCTACCATCCGTGACCTCTACGGCACTCTGATGCACGAGAATGCGGATTTCGCCTGGCTTGTCACAACCGGCGCCATATCTCGCCAGGCGCTTGATTGGAGTGCCGGCAAGCCTATGGAATTATGGGATGGCCAGAGGCTCATCGAAGTTGCTCTCTCCCTGGAGTAGAATTCCGCCTTGATTCCGGCCGAAGGTTTCGAATGCCCCGCCGAATGAGAGGTTCGCTTTGAAGCGCTCGCCAACAGCTCGCTCGCAACCCGACCGCCCCTTGATCCTTGCGCACCGAGGGGCCAATCGACTGGCGCCGGAGAATACGCTTCCCGCCTTTGAAGCCGCGGCCGCGCTCGGTGCGGATGGGGTGGAGATAGACGTCCAATATAGCTCCGACGGCAAGCTGGTGGTTTTTCACAATCTGACCCTGGAGGCCACTACCGATGGGCAGGGCCGGGTCTCAGCGCATACCCTTGCCGAGCTGCGCTCGCTCGATGCCGGCAAGCACTTTGGGCCGAGCTTCGCCGGCGTTCGCATTCCGACATTGGACGAAGTCCTGGATCTGCTGGCGAGCAGGCTCATCATCAATATCGAGCTGAAAGTGCCGGACGTATCCTCCTCCACACTGGGAGTCGACGTCGCAGCATCCGTACGCGCTCACGGGATGGCCGGTCAGGTAATTATCAGCTCATTCAATCCGTTCGCACTGCGTCGAGCCAGGCGGGCCGGTCCGGAGATCGAGTGTGCGTTGTTGATTGCTCCGGATTTGCCGGCATGGATGCGATGGGGTGTCACGCGCCGCTACAGCCGCGCTGTAGCGCTCCACCCTGAGGCAAGTATGGTCGATGCGACCTACGCGGCGCGTGCGCGGAAGCTCGGCCTGCCCCTGTGTCCATGGACCGTCAACGATGAGGCGGAGATGCGACGCTTGATCACCTTGGGAGTGGGCGCGATCATCACCGATGTGCCTGACAAGCTGGCAGCTCTCCTGTAAATGAGGTTTATTATGTCCGCCTTGCCCCCTCGATCCGCATCCTTGGTCCCCTTCTTCACGCCCAACGGCGTTGCCGTCGTCGGCGCCAGCCGGGATTCCGGGAAGCTTAGTTACGGCGTTGTTCGCAACCTGGCCGATCCCCTGCATGGCTATCGTGGACCGATCTATCCTATCAACCCCAAGGCCGGCGAGATTCTCGGCCTGCGCTGCTACCCCGGCATCGCCGAGGTGCCGGACCCGGTGGAATTAGCCATTCTGATCATCCCGGCAGCACTCGTGCCGCAAGCCATCGAGGCTTGCGGCCTGCGCGGCGTCAAAGCTGCTGTCGTGATCTCCGGCGGGTTCCGTGAAGTCGGCCCCGCAGGAGCGGCGCTTGAACGCGAGATGGTCGAGATCGGCAAACGCTACGGCATGCGTATCATGGGTCCGAACGGCATTGGCGTGATCGATACGCATACGCCGCTCAACACGACCTTTGTGAAGGGCATGCCGCCGCGCGGCCATATTTCATTCCTCTCCCAGTCCGGCGCGCTGTGCGGCGGCATTATCGATTGGACCCTGGGGCGCGGCATCGGCTTCAGCCGGTTACTGAGCGTGGGCAATGAGGCCGACGTCAACGAGACAGACGTCATTCCCTTCCTGGCAGCGGACGAGGTTAGCCGGGTGATCGCGCTCTATCTGGAGGATATCAAGGGCGGGCCGGCTTTCGTTGACGTCATTCGCGAGGCTTCGCTGCTAAAACCGGTGCTGGCGATCAAGGCGGGTCGCACGGATAGCGGGCAGGCGGCGACCGCCTCGCACACCGGCGCGCTGGCGGGCGCACACGCGGCCTTTCGCGCGGCCTGCAAGCAAACCGGTGTGGTCGAGGTCGAGAGCGTGCGGGGGCTGATCAATGGCGCCCTGGCACTGGCCTACCAGCCGCTGCCGGCCGGAGACCGGATCGCTATTGTCACGAACGCCGGCGGGCCAGCCGCGCTGGCCGCCGACGCGTTTGAGTCTGCCGGGCTGCGTTTGGCACGCAGTAGCGCTGAGACCCAATCGGCGTTGCGGGGATTGCTACATCCCGATGCCCAGGTTGCCGGTCCGGTGGACATGCTTGGCGGCGCCGGAGAGCGCGATTTTCGCGCGGCGTTGGACGTCGTGCTTGCCGACCCCGGGTGTGATGGCGTCCTGGCCGTCCTGGTGCCCCAGGTACTGGTCGACCCCGATGCCGTGGTGAAAGCCTTTGCCTCGGCGGCTGCGGCCCAACGCAGCCCCGCCAAGCCCCTTCTCGCCTGCCTGATGGGAGAAGCCAGCCTTTACGAGGCGCTGCGGATCGCCCACTCTGCAGAGATCCCGGCGTACACTTTCCCGGAGGACGCCGTCGAAGCATTCGGCATTCTGCGTCAGCGTGCGCGGTGGCTGCAGGCAGTACCCAAGGCGGTGCCGGCTGAGGCAGAGCACACGCACGCCGTAGGGCGGGGCACAGTGCGCGGACTGCACGAAGTGCGAGATTTGATCCTCAGGGCGAGATCGGCTGGGCGTGCCGTCCTTGACGCCGCTGAATGCCGCCCATTGTTGGAGGCCTACGGCATTCCCGCGCCGGCTGAGGTGCTTGCGACAAGCCCGGAGGAAGCTGCGGCATCCGCCGCGCAGATCGGCTTTCCGGTAGTCATGAAACTCATGAGCCCGGACGTTCTCCACAAGAGCGATATTGGAGGCGTCTTGATGGACGTCCAGGATGCGACAGCCGCCAGGAATGGCTTCGAAACCATTGTCGCCCGGGCCGCAGCTGCCCACCCTGGCGCCCATTTGCGCGGCGTGCAGATTCAAAGACAGGTTATTGGCGGTCAAGAGGTGATCGTCGGCGTCAAGCGCGACCCCACCTTGGGGCCGCTGGTCATGTTTGGACTGGGGGGCATCTACGTCGAGGTACTGGCCGATGTCAGCTTCCGCCTGGCCCCATTATCTGCCGGCGATGCTGCACAGATGATAGACGAGGTACGTTCTGCCCGCCTGCTGGCCGGCCTGCGCGGCGTAACACCCGCAGACAGGGACGCGTTGATCGATGCGATCGTGCGTGTCGGCCGCCTTGCTGCCGACCATCCCGACATCGCCGAGCTCGACATCAATCCGCTGCTGGTCCTACCGCGCGGGCAAGGCGTATGGGCTGTCGATGTGCGAGCCATCCTTAGCTGAAGAGCCCGTCGATTTGTACTCACCAAGATCGTGGACTAGAATTATAGATGTGAGCCCGCATCACTCGCGGGGCCAGGCAGCATCCCCCAAAGGGGCACCCCAAGCGGAGCGTGTGCATGCAACGAGGTCCTGCTGAGCCGAAACCACCACGTACCGGGATCGCGCGGCTCTTCGGCATCGTTCCTTTCTGGGGTTGGCTGGTTTTGTTCGCACTCCTCGGAGGGACCCTGGGCCTCAGCGCTTTCACCTTTACCTACGCGCAAGGGTTCTCCTACCTGTCCAACGATCCGAAAGCCTGCGTCAACTGCCACATCATGCGGGATGTCTACGATGGCTGGAATCACGGCAGTCACAAAGCAGTGGCGGTCTGCAACGACTGCCATACTCCCCACGACAGCATCCTGTCCAAGTATGCAGTCAAAGCTCTGAATGGATTCCGTCACAGCTACGCCTTCACCACCGGGAACTTCGAAGAGCCGATCCGGATTCTACCTTTCGACCGCAACATAACCCAGCACGCCTGCCTGGGCTGTCACAGCGACATGGTAATCGCCATCAGCCATCAAGACGACCCGAATCCTACCGATTGCCTGAGATGCCATAGTGGCGTAGGGCACGGCCAATAGTTCGAACGGGGGCAGCCCCGTCAACGGAGGTATCAAAGATGACGTCTTCCAAAGATCCTTCAGCGACTCGCCGCAAGTGGATCTGGTTGGCAATCGCGTTCGTGGCCGGCCTGGTCGTTATAGTGGGTGTCGCTGCTATGTTGACCAATATCCAGACGCGCAAGAGCGAGCAAGCGAAATTCCCGCTGAAAGTCGTAGAAATAGGGGCGAATGAGCTTGACCCCGCCGTCTGGGGCAAGAATTTCCCGCGCGAATACGACTCGTTCCAGAAGACCCAGGATGACACGATCAAGACGCCCTATGGCGGTTCGGTGCCGTACAGCAAACTGGAGCGCTTTCCGGCATTGGTGCGCGTATTCGCCGGATACGCCTTCAGTGTCGATTACAATAAGGCGCGCGGCCACTACTTTGCGCTGACGGACCAGAAGAATACCAAGCGGCAGGACTTCGTGAAGCAACCAGGGGCCTGCGCCAACTGCCATGCCGCCGAAGCGCCGCAGCTCATCTCTGAGATGGGGTGGGAAACCTTCAACCATACGCCCTACAAGGAGCTCCAGGATAAGCTGCATACCGGCACATCCTGCGCCGATTGCCATGACCCGGACACCATGGCTCTCCGCATCACTCGTCCCGCTTTTCAGAATGCAATGGCGGCGAGAGGGATCGACTTAAGCAAAGCGACGCGCCAGGAGATGCGGACCTACGTCTGCGCCCAATGCCACGTGGAGTACTACTTTGCGGGGGACAATAAGCTCTTGACCTTCCCGTGGAGCAAGGGGCTGAACATCGACGACATCGAGAAGTACTATGACGAGATGGGCTTCAAGGATTGGACGCACAAAGAGACCGGGGCGCCCATGTTGAAGATGCAGCATCCCGAATTCGAGTTGTGGAGCAGCGGCATCCACGCCCGCTCGGGAGTCGCTTGCGCGGACTGCCATATGCCCTACGTACGGGACGGCGCGGTCAAAGTCTCCGACCATTGGCTCCGGAGCCCGCTGACCAACATCAACCAGGCCTGCCAGACCTGCCACAAAGAGTCGGAGCAGGAACTCAAGGATCGTGTGGTCAGCATCCAGAACACGACAGCCGAGCTGGAGCGCAATACGGAGGCGGCGCTGCTGGACGCCATGGATGCAATCGCAGTTGCTCAGAAGGCCGGCGCGAGCGACGCCGACCTGACGCAAGCCCGCAATCTGCACCGCCGTGCCTCAATGCGCTATGATTTCGTGATGTCGGAGAACAGCACCGGCTTCCACAGCCCTCAGGAGGCCGCGCGCATTCTGGCTAACGGGGTTGACTTCGCTCGCCAGGCCCAAGTCGCCGCGCAGAAGATAACTCCTAAACCCTAGCGAGCCTGCAGGTAGCAACACAAAAGAAAAGCGGAGCCAGACCGATCTGACTCCGCTTGATGGCTTGAGGCTAAGTTCCTCTAACTCGGCCTGACCCGCTCCCCGGCGTCGGCAGACCTCTTCGATGGGCCTGGCTGGAGATGGCTCAGGTCATGCGATTGTCGCGGATTTCTCAGACAGCGAAGCACTTGCGATGATAGATCGCCTGATGCGAACGCGGCCGCCCTTCCTCCATTGCCATGATCTTGACAATCAGCAGGTCGCCAAATGATACATCCTGGCCGCACTTTGTGCAGGCATGCCCGGTTAGAGCCTTGCGGCGCTTCTCGAGGGTGGCGGTATCCGCACCCATCTTAGTTGCTTGAGCCATTGTGCACTCCTCTGCAAAGAACTCGGCGCCACCCGGCGCCGACCTTGTCTACCAAGGCCATTATCCGCGAAACGCCCCGAATGTCAAGAAGGATGAAGGGTGATCGGCGGCAGGCGAAGGACGCGCCCGGTTGCAGCCGCGCGCGTCCTTCGCCTGATACTAATACCCTCTCGCCGCCGGTTACGCCACCTGTGGTAGCGACGCAAGCGACTTCGCCAGATCGGAGTTGCTAAAGCCGTTGTCCTGCAGTTGCCCACTGAGATAAGCGTCGTAGGCCGCCATGTCGAAGTGGCCATGCCCCGAAAGGTTGAAGAGGATTACCTTCTTCTCACCGGTCTCCTTCGCGGCCAGCGCTTCGTCTATAGCCGCCCGGATGGCGTGGCTTGTCTCGGGCGCCGGGATGATGCCTTCGGTGCGGGCGAAGAGGACGCCGGCCTCGAAACAGGGCGTCTGCTCGTACGCGCGCGGCTCGACATAGCCTGCGTCGACCAGCGCCGACATAGACGGCGCCATGCCGTGGTAGCGCAGTCCGCCGGCGTGGATTCCGCTTGGCTCGAAGTCGTGGCCCAGGGTATACATCTTGAACACCGGCGCCATGCCAGCCGTATCTCCAAAGTCGTAGGCATAGCGGCCCTTAGTCAGGCTGGGGCAGGACGCCGGCTCGATGGCAAGGTATCGCGTCTTCTTTCCTTCGGTCAGCGTCTTGTGGAGGAATGGATATGCCAACCCGGCGAAGTTCGACCCGCCCCCCACACAGCCGATGACTACATCAGGGTACTCACCGACTTCGGCCATGCCTTCCAGCGCCTCCTGCCCGATGACAGTTTGATGGAGTAGAACGTGGTTGGCGACCGAGCCAAGCGAGTAGTGCGTGCCGGGATCGCTGACAGCCACCTCGACGGCCTCCGAGATCGCGATGCCCAGGCTGCCATTGCTATTGGGGTTCCTGGCCAGGATCATCCGGCCGGATGCCGTGCGATCAGACGGGCTGGGTGTCACACTGGCGCCATAGGTTTGCATGACGGAACGCCGGTACGGCTTTTGGTAATAGCTGATTTTCACCATGAAGACCTCGATGGCGATCTTGTAGAGATCACCCGCGATGGCCAGGGCGGAACCCCATTGGCCGGCGCCGGTCTCCGTAGCGATGCGCCCGATGCCTTCTTGCTTATTGAAGTACGCTTGAGGCACTGCCGTATTCAGCTTGTGGCTGCCGCTTGGGCTCACACCTTCGTACTTGTAGTAGATGTGCGCTGGCGTATCGAGCGCCTTCTCCAGCCGTATCGCGCGAATCAGCGGCGTTGGCCTCCAAAGCCGAAAGATATCGCGCACCTCATCTGGAATCGGAATGTAGCGATCGGCGCTGACTTCCTGCATGATCAGGCCCATAGGGAAAAGCGGCGCCAAATCAGCAGGCCCCAAGGGTTGGAGTGTGCCCGGGTGTAGCGGCGGCGGCAGCGGAGTCGGCAGATCCGCGAGGATATTATACCAGTGGGTCGGGATACGTGACTCGGGCAGAACGAGACGATAGTTTTCGATTGACATTGTTGCCTCCAAAGATGATTTGGGCCCGGGGGGCCCGGCGCGGGCGGGCCTCGTCAGGGGAAAGGGTGCTGCCCGCCGGTCAAACGAAAACCCTCGCCCCGGAAGGGGACGAGGGCTCAAAGACCACCCGTGGTGCCACCCCGATTAGACCGGCATGCAGAAGCTGGCCTCACTCGTTGCAGGGACGGGAACTATCGCAAGTTCACGTGAAATGCGCATCGACGCGCAGCGGGTTCCGATCCCCTCGACCTCGCTAACGGTGGCGTCTCCGGCGCGGCTTAGTCGGCGACAACGTCGCCTTTCGGCCTGCAGCTCCCCGGTCCATTCAGCGCTTGCGCTGGCGCAGACCTCACAGCACCGTCTCTCTCAATGTGCGAGACGCTGGCCTGCTCTCTGAAGCCCCGCTGCACCCGGCTACGGATGCATAGAAGTAGCGCTTACTAGTCCGGCTCATAGCCTTTATTGGGCAATATGCAATTGTAATCAGGACTATAGCATAGGCTATTTGAGCTGTCAAGCAGAACTTAAGTGCGGTTGGAGCCTGGAAAGAAGCCGGTCTTTGGGCTGGAATCCGCTAATCGAGTCCAGTAATTTGCCGTTCCGGAAAACCAGCAGAGTCGGTATCCCGCTGACGCCGTATTGTCCGGGCGTGAGGGGATTGGTGTCCACATCGAGCTTGGTGACTTTGATGGTGCCGGGATACTCCGCGGCGATTTGCTCCAGTACCGGTGCGATCCGCTTGCAGGGCGTACACCATTCCGCCCAGAAGTCGGCGATCGTCAAGACCGGTGAACGGAGAACTTCCAATTTGAATGTTGCGTCGGTCACGTGAATGGGTGCCGTCATGGCGATCAATGCTCCGTCAAATACGTTAGAATGCCGACATGTTACTCGAACGCCCGAGAGGTTGTCAACTAGCGCCGGAGTGGTTCGTCGAAAGGTCGTAGCGATAGCTTCTGGTTCGCTCGAGCTGCGGTTGGCGAGCACCCTCGATCGTGCTAGAATCTGCCGTGGAGGCACGATCTGGCATGAGCGGAAATACACTTGTGGTGTTGGTCACAATCGGGGATGCCGGCGCCGGAACGGCGTTGGGCAGTACCCTCGTCGAGGAACGGTTGGCGGCGTGCGTCCAGGTGATACCTGGCGGCGTGGCGATCTATCGCTGGCAGGGCAAGCTGCACTCTGACCCCCAGGCCCAGCTGATCATCAAGACAAGCGCTGCGGCCTGGCCGGCCTTGCAGGCGCGCATTCTGGCGTTGCACCCCGACGAAGTGCCGGAGATTCTGGCGCTTCCGGTGTCCGATGGGCTGCCGGCGTACTTAGGCTGGCTGGGCGAACAATTGGATCGGTGACATTCGCGTGGCGATTTTCTGGTTTTCGCCCGAATGTGTATAATGCTCAAAGCTGGAATACCTATTCCGGTAAGACGCGCAGCGTTGGAAGCGCATGGCAACTTTTCTGATGTCCTGCCTTCCTGGTACATCGAGGGGGAACTTTGACCGAGGCACTGACAATCACGACATCTCCGCGCGACGATCATCAACTGGATATAACGATCCAGCTGGGGCCAGAGCGCACTGAGCAGGCGCTCCACCGCGCGGCGAAGCTGGTGGCCAAGCGCGCGAAGATTCCGGGGTTCCGACCCGGCAAGGCGCCGTACGCTACGGTGCTCCGTTTGTTTGGCCAGAAGGCCCTGCTGGGTGAGATTGTAGATGATCTGGGGCAAGAGGTATTCAAGGAAGCCCTCGAACAAGAAAAGATCGATACCTATGGACAGGCTTCGCTTAAAGATGTCCAGACCGATCCGGTCTCCTTCAAACTGGTGGTCCCGTTGCGGCCTTCGGTCGAGCTGGGAGATTACCGGAGCCTTCGGCTCGCGGCGCCTGAAATCAAGGTCGAAGAGGCTGATGTTGAAGCCGCCTTGGAGCTGGCTCGAGGCAATCGCATGACCTGGCAAGTTGTCGAGCGAGCAGCTGAGATCGGTGACACCGTGGTCGTCGATATTGTCGGCACGGTGGACGAGACCCCCATTATGGACAACCATGATTGGGAGTTGGTGTTGCGTGCTGAAAGCGGCTGGCTGCCGGGTTTCGACGAGGCATTCGTCGGCATGTCGGCGGAAGAGGAGAGGTCCTTCACTCTCACCTACCCTGAAGATTCGGCATCGCGCTACAAGGGCCAACAAGTCAATTTCCAGACGACGCTGAAGTCGGTGAAGGCTCGCGTCTTGCCGGAAGCCGACGACGAGTTCGCCAGGTCCCTGGGGGACTTTGCCGACGTGGCCGATTGGCGCGCCAAGACAACGGCCAGGCTGACCGACGAGCGCACGGCCGAAGCTGAGCGCGAGTTCGAAAACAGTGCTGTCAAGGCCCTTGTCGAACAGGCTGCGATCACCTATCCGCCATCCGCATTGGACGATGCGGTCCACGAGATGCTCCACGATACCGAGCGGCAGATCGGCCAGGCAGGTTACAAACTGGACGACTACCTGCGGCTGCAAGGTATGACGACCGAGCAGTATGCGGAAAAGCTTCGCCCGGCGGCGGAGCAGCGTCTGAAAGGGCGCCTGGTGCTCAGCAAGCTGGCCGAACAAGAGCAGATCGTCGTAGCACCTGAAGAAACCCAGGCCGAGCTGGATCGCATGGTGTCCCAAGGTGAGGACGAGGCGCGGACGAAAACCCTCCGCGACGTGTTTGGTTCCCCTGCAGGACTGACTCTCATCGAAGCGGACCTGCGCACCAAGAAGACGATGCAGCGGCTGCGCGCCATTGTCACCGGGCAAGATTCCGAGCTGGTGCCGGACGTGGCGCCAGCTTCCGATGTCGAACCGGTCGCGGAAAGCGCCAGCTGAGCCTGATTCGCCTGCGGGAGCCACCAAGCAAGGAAAATTTCAATGGTATTTCTCTCTTCCACAATATGGAGTACGCCATGAGCTTCAATCCAAGCACACCGCAGTCGCTGATCCCGATGGTCATCGAAACGTCAGGGCGCGGCGAGCGCGCGTTCGACATCTACTCACTCTTGCTCAAGGAGCGGATCATCTTTCTGGGCACGCCGATCAACGATCAGGTGGCCAACGTCGTCGTGGCCCAGCTTCTGTACCTGGACCGCGAGGACCCGGAGAAGGACATCCAACTCTACATTAACTCACCCGGCGGCCAGATCTACGCCGGAATGGCCGTTTACGACACCATGCGGTTGATCCACGCCTCTGTGAGCACGATTGCTGTCGGCGTGACTGCCAGTTTCGGCACGGTGCTGCTCACCGCCGGCGCCAAAGGCAAGCGTTACGCGCTGCCGCACGCGACGATCCACATGCACCAGCCGCTGGGCGGCGCGCAGGGTCAGGCCACTGAGATCGAGATCCAGGCACGCGAAATATTGCGCCTGCGCGAAGATCTGAACCAGATCATGGCGTTTCACACCGGTCAAACGCTGGAGCGGATCGCCGAAGACACGGAGCGGGACCGTTATATGACTCCGGACCAGGCCAGGGAGTACGGGCTGATCGACCAGGTGCTGCACCCGGCGGGTGGCCAAGAAGGCAAGAGTGGCGGCAAGTAAAGCCCCACCCGAAATTCAGCGCTGCTCCTTCTGCCATCGCGACCAGAGCCAGGTCCGCCGCCTGATCGCAGGACCCGAAGGGGTTTCCATCTGCGACGAATGCGTCGGCCTATGCCAGGAGGTCCTCGAAGAGGACGGTATCCTGGCAACTCCTGAGACCCCCACCCCGCGTTGGCGGCTGGTGCCGCCTCGTGACATTATGGCCCGGTTGGACGAGTACGTCGTGGGGCAGACGCGCGCCAAGAAAGTTCTTTCGGTCGCGGTCTACAATCACTACAAGCGGATCGCAAGCGGAACCACCCACGACGACGTAGAACTCGAGAAGAGTAACATCCTGCTGATCGGCCCAACCGGTTGTGGGAAAACGCTTCTGGCGCGCACCCTGGCGCGAATCCTCGACGTTCCGTTCACCATCGCCGACGCCACCGGCTTGACCGAGGCGGGCTATGTGGGAGAAGACGTCGAGAACATTCTGGTTCAATTGCTTCAATCGGCCGACTGGGACGTTGCCCGTGCGGCGGTCGGGATCGTCTATGTGGATGAGATCGACAAGATCGCCCGTAAGAGCGGCGATAACCCCTCTATCACACGCGATGTATCGGGCGAAGGGGTCCAGCAGGCCCTCTTAAAGATCATCGAAGGCACCGTGGCCAATGTCCCTCCTCAGGGTGGCCGCAAACACCCGAGCCAGGAGTTCGTCCAGCTCGATACGCGCAACATCCTGTTCATCTGTGGCGGCGCCTTCTCGGGCCTGGAGAACGTGGTCGGGCA
>Ga0315273_10001964_pt1 | contig 23901 bp, 29 predicted proteins | sample YL17G02_0_MG_FD_205753 | JGI IMG/M metagenome (GOLD analysis project Ga0315273, IMG submission 205753) | Sediment microbial communities from Yellowstone Lake, YNP, Wyoming, USA - YL17G02_0 | ecosystem: Environmental > Aquatic > Freshwater > Lake > Sediment | place: USA: Wyoming | collected...
CGGATTGCTGACGGTCAGGTCGTTGATCTTGAGCGGAGTCTTCGTGTTGTTGCGCACGGAGACCTGACGGGTCATGCTCGCCGAGCGGTTTGCTGGGAGCACGACGCTGGTGGGCGACACTTCGATTTCGGGCACCACGAAAGCCGAGATCGGAATCGACAGCTTCGGCGCCTCTGGCACGCCGGTGACAACCTCAATGGTGCCGCTGTTACTGCCGGACTTCAGCGGCGCCACGACCGTGACCACCAGCTCGAACTTCTTGTCCGGTTCAAGCGTCTTCGCCTCCGCCCGGAACAGCGGGCTCGTGCTCCGAATGCCGGTCAGCTCCGCCCGCGCCTCCATGTTGTTGGTAATCGTGACCTTCTGCGTCAACCCCTCGGCCCGCGCTGCCTCCGCAGTCAGCCGACCGAAGTTGACCATCCGGGGTTCGGCGGCCACGGCCTCCCATACGTCGCCCTGCATCGTTAGCGTGACCGTCGCCTGCGGCGCGGGAGCATTGGTGTACACTGTCACGGCCTTGCTCATGCGACCGCCGTGTGCCGTCGTCATCTTCAGAGGCACCTTGCCGGACTGCCCGGGCTGGATGATCCGGTCATACTGACCGGCGACGGTGCAGCCTCAGCCGGGTTTCACGAGCAGGATCTCCAGCGGGCCGGTGCCTGTATTGGTGAACTCAAACTCGTGCTTGACATCCGTCCCCGAACGCACGCGCCCGAAGTCGTACGTCGGTTCCCCAAAAGCGATGCCGGGCACCTCGCCGGGCTTCAGCACCACAGTTGGCTGGGGAACCTGAGGTTGGCCCGGCTTGATCGCTTGCGAGGCCGGCGCCGACGCCGGGGGCTGCGCCTGGACCGCCTGTGCGGGTTGCGCGGGCGGGTTCCTATCCTGGGCGACCGCGCGCGGCGGCTGCGTGAACAGGGCCACCACGAAGAGCACCGCGAGTGGGAAATGCATTGGCGACCGCAGCCATGTCATCTGAATGTGCTCCTGCGAATCAGTGGGCCGCTTACCCTGCCTCGCCCGTCGTGCTGCGCCGGCTGAGTCCCATGCGTTGCGGGGCTGGCGGTCCACGTGAAAGCAATGTTCGGTGCGTGGCCGCCGTGCGACCATGTCGATCCATTAGTCCCGAATCGGTCGCGGGGGAAAACCAACGCGACACTGCGGCCAAGGCAAGCTACTCGTGCGGGTCGGCTCATTCCTTAGCTTCTCTCCGCTTCCGTCAGCACCGGCTTCCGCTCGCCATTGCCGTTGGCGCATCGGCCGCAGCGGTGCGAGTGCTCGTGCACTGCGTGGAGTGACTTGAGGTCCGCTGCAGCCTGTGGGAGCTCGCGTGCCGCCTCTGCTAGCCACTCCAAGATCCGCCCGTGCGTCACGCCGCTCGGCTGGGCCAGCGCGTAGTACATCCACACGCCGTTGCGGCGGTCGTTGACGAGACCGGCGTGCCGCAAGCAGGCCAGGTGCCGCGAGGCCTTGGACTGCCCGATGTCGAGCACGGTCATGATGTCGCAGACGCACAGCTCGCCCTGGACTAGGAGGTTCAGGATGCGGAGGCGGGTCTCATCGGCAAGGGCTTTGAATAGCTCGGCGCTGTTCTGCATGTTCAGAACCTCAGAGGTCGTATCCGTACATTCGGATAGACGGATATTGTCCTTGAACCGTGGCGCCTTGTCAAGGTCAAAAACCGCGACGCTGTCGCTGATCGTCGCCCAACGTCGGCGGAGAGCTGCTGTTCACGCTACCACAGCAGGTACAAGTAGTTACGGCGGACTTGTGCCGCGGTCTGCGGAGCCGGTGCGTCCCAATCGCGATGCATTTCACGCTTCGACAACGACATCGGGCTCGACGACGATCTCGGATTTCACGGAGTTGGCAACCAGACTGTACTTCTGCGCGGCCTGGAGCGCCCGGCGCACACGGGCCTCAACCACGTCCGTACGCTCAGTGCCCGCGGCCACGCGGATGACTGGCCGAAAGTGCAGGCGGGTAAAGATCTCCGTGCGATCCAGCTCAATCAGCTTCGTGCCCTCCGTGCGACACTCGTACGAGATCAGCTTCAGCTTGAACCGCTCCGTCGCCCAGATGAACATCAGCATGACGCACGTGTTCGCGGCGGCGACGAAGGCGTCCTCCGGCGTGAAAACGCCTGCGTGCCCCTGCGCATCCGGAGGGGCCGAGAACTCCAGCTCGGGACCGTTGCCCATGGCGAGGTGCCCCCAGTGCTCGCCGGTCCAGCGGACCGTCGTGTGATAGGTCGCAGTCCGGCTCATTGGGGGTGCTCCTGTTCGCAGAAGGCCGCATACTCACGGAGGAGCGCGACGCGATAGTCTGGTTCGGCCTCGGGCGGGACGGAGTTGTAGATCTTCACGGCGTCCAGCAGCTCACGTGCCACGGCTTCGTCCGGACCGCGCCCAGCTTCCCGGAACTGCTGCAAAATGAGCGGCAGGGCCACGATTCCGACAGCCTGTCCAGCGACGGCGATTTTCCTGATGGGGATACCTGAGCCGCACGAGCAGGTGACCACGGCTTCTTCTGGAAGCGCTGGGCTGGTGCCGACCTCTTTGGCTTCTACGGGACGGCCCTTCTTGCCGAGCACCTGGTCCACCAGCGTCGTCAGTCGCTCGGCAACGGCCTTGACAGCGCGCTCGCCGGCTTTGTTCAAGCGCCGACAGCCCTCTGGCTTGGCCAGTCCTTGCTCGGCGAGCAGCTCGTTGACCACGATGCTTGCGGCCGGCTTGGCGGAGTACATCTCCGTCGCGCGGGCGGCACAACGCAACTCGCAGCCGTCCACGGTGATGGTCGGATGAAAGCGGGCAAACGCCCGGTCGCCCTCGCCGCCCGCCAGGAAAAGCGGCAAGCAGATCGTCACGGTGTCGTTCGGGCGCAGCTCGTGCAATACCTTCAGCGCCGCCAGCCGCGACACGGTACCTTCGGCCAGTTCTTCGCCCGAGCAGGCGACGACGCCGGCTTTGCGCTGTGGCAGGTTAGGCATGGGATCCTCCTTTCCCGGCTTTCGACCGGCCGATTTCGGCCACGGTTTCGGCGATCTCCTCGGCCAGCACGCGCGCAAGCTTCAGACCCGCCTCGTTTAGCTCGGCAATCCCTTCGGGCTTCAGATCGCGGTGCTCGCGGTACGCATCCAGCACCGTCAGTTCGCGTGCCACGGTGCCGCCGCTCTGTTTGACCATCCTGGCGGCGCACATCAGCTTGCACCCGTCGATGGTGATCGCCGGGCAGTGGGCGACCGTCGCGCAGGCCGTGCTCTCGCCAAGCACGAGCTTGGACAAGGCGACCAGCCGGGTGTCGTCCGGCCGCAAGTTTTCGCAGACTTCATAGGCCGCCTCGCGGCTCACGCTGCCGAAGGGCTTACCGATGCCGCTACATGGCACGATTGCGACGCGATTCTTGTCATCGCTCATGACTGCTTGAGCTCCTGTTCCACCTGCGACTGCATGACCGAGAAGTAGGCGCGCGGGTCGAGCAGCTTCGCGCGTTCGGCTTCCCAACTCGCGGTTTCGAGCACCGCCAGCCAACCCTTGTCGTAGGGATCCTGGTTGACGAGCTCAGGGTTCAATTCCAGGGCGGGGTTAACCTCGACCACGGTGCCGCTGACCGGCGCCGGCAGGCTGAGGTTCATTTTGATCGTCTCCAGCTCCGCCAGTTCATCGCCGGCCGCGAGTTTCGTCCCGGGCAGCTTAACGGAGACGAAGGCCACGTCGCCGCTGTGTTGCTGCAGGTAGTCAGTCAGGCCGATACGGACGCGGTCGCTGCCTTCCGGCTGCACCCAGAAGACCCACACGCCCTCCGGGCTGTAGAGCCGGTCCGTGGCGACCCGGAACGTGAACTTGTCGACCGTTGTTTCGAGATACTCGGGCATAGCTATTCCTCAGCGAGAGTGCATGTGGATCGCGGCGTCGCGGACAGCGAGCGCGGCTTCCAGCATGGCCTCCGGCAAAGTTGGGTGAGCGTGCGTCGTCCAGGCCAGATCGTCGGCCGTGGCGCCCATTTGCACGGCCAGCGCTCCCTCCGCGATGAGCTCCGGGGCCTGCGGCCCCAGGATGTGCACGCCGAGCACGCGGGCGCTGCCCGCCTCGCAGATGAGCCGCACGAAACCGTCGGGCTCACCCAGGATACGAGCACGCGGGTTGGCGGAAAATGCGAACTGCGCGACCTTGACCTGCGCACCGGCGTCGCGCGCCTGGGCTTCGGTGAGGCCGACGCTGGCGACTTCGGGGCGCGTGAAGATGATGTTGGGCACGGAGCGGTAATCGACCCGCCGCTGTCCGCCCGTCACGTTTTCCGCGGCCACGCGGCCCTCGACCATCGCCTTGTGCGCCAGCATCCAGCCGCCGACCGCATCGCCAACGGCCCACACATTCGGCAGGTTCGTGGCCAAGTGCTCGTCCACCGCGATCGCGCGCCCGCTTATTCGCAGGCCAAGTTCGGCGAATCCCATTCGTTCGGTGTTCGGCCAGCGTCCGGTCGCGACCAGGACGCGCTCGCCCTCGAAGGCAGCTTCGCTGGCGGCGCCGGTCGTGACCACGCGCAGCGCTTCCCCGGCTTTCTCGATCCGCTGTGCAATGACACCGGTCTGAACCGCCATTCCACGCCGGCGCAGCAGGATCTGAAGCCGCTTGACCACCGCCTCGTCGGTGGCGCCGGGCAGAATCGCCGGCGCCATCTCCAGGACCGTTACCTGACTGCCCAGCGCCTCGTAGATGCACGCAAACTCCAGCCCGATGACGCCGCCTCCGACGACAATCAGGCGCGACGGAACGGATTCGATGTCCAACGCGCTGGTGCTGGTGAGAACGCCGGGCAGACTGAGCCCCTCCATGGGCGGCTCAGCCGGAACGGACCCCGGGGCCAGGATGACGCGGTTAGCGGAGAGTTCGCGTCGGCCTCCTTGGGCGTCTTCCACCGACAATGTGTCCGGCTTGATCAACCGCGCTGCCCCGCGCACGAGCGTGATGCGCCGGGCTCTGAGCAGCTGCTCGACGCCGCCAACAAGCTGATCGACGGTGGTGCGCTTGTAGATCATGAGCGCGGGCAGATCCGCCGCGACTTGGGGGATCGAGAGGCCAAAGTCGCCGGCGCGCCTGGCACGGACCAGTAGCTCCGCGGCCGTCGCTAACGCCTTGGTCGGGATGCAGCCGACGTTCAGGCACGTCCCGCCGACGCGGTCCTTTTCGACCAGGACGACGCGCGCACCGCGCTGCGCCGCGCTCAGGGCCGCGACGTAGCCACCCGGGCCTCCGCCCAGGATGGCCACATCCACACGCTCAACAGGTACGGACATCGTCAATTCCCAGCCGCGTTCGCACGCCGCTGCCCCGCGATCACTCTCGCCCATCGTCCAGGCCCGCGATATCGATCCCAAGGCCGGCACAGATGCTCAAGAGCGCCGGGCGCAAGTGAGCAAACTCGCCGCTGAAAACCGGCGTGCATTGTGCTGGCGAGACTTCGGCATTCCAGAGGCGCAAGGCAAAAGCCATGCACGTCTTCTCGCCACAAATTCGGCAACTGGTGCCCGGGAGGCGCTTGTAGACCTCCAAGGCTGGCGGCCGATTGCGCACTTCATGGCACGGCGTGATTGTCTGCCGCCGCTGCCACACGTCGTTGACCTTGACCCGAACCTGTTCCAGTGTGCGCCAGGCGTCAACAATCTCGTCGGCTTTGGCAACGGTGATGCGGTGCGAGTAAAGCGAGATCATTCGCGGGCCTTCCATGAATGTGAAGGTCGGCCCGTCCGGACAGTAAAGCCCGCCGGCCATGGTCGCATTGAGGTAGGGCATGACTGGCCCCAGGTAGCCGGAAATGTGGGCCACCAACCGAATCCTGACCTCGTCCGCCACACACGGGGCGAGCACCATGATGCGACAGCGGCCAAAGATGTCTGTCGCAAAATCAAGCGGCATTGAAGCCGGCACGGTCAGCGTCGCCGGCCGGAACTGGACCCAGCCTGAGCACACAGGAGCACCAGTATCTGCGATGGTGAGCCTCGTCCGCTCCTCCTGTCCGACCACCATCGCCGGAACACCTACGCAGCCGTACCCAGGCAAAGGAGAGACGATCTCATAGCGTCCCCCCGCCGAGTTGAGGTACGCACGAGCTTTCTCAAACTCAGAATGGCTGGGGAATGTTGTGAGGAATTCTGGCAACTAGGCGATCTCCAGATATCTTCTTGATGCGCCGTGTCGAGAGAGGAAACGCCTTCCGTCAGCGGCTGCACTCCGCAAGTCTTTCTGGTCCACTATCACCTGCACGATCGAGACGCCAGCTTCCGCGCTGGCTAGCGCGGCTCCTGATTCGCGGCGGCGGTTGTGAGCCAGCTCGTGAGCTCTGCGGCGTTCGGGACGCGCCCGGCCGACTTGACCTCCCCGTTGATGACGAGCGCCGGGGTCATGAAGACCTTGTGCGCGGCAATTTCGTCGATTCGCTCGACCTTGGTGAGCGTTGCCGCCAGCCCGAGTTGCTGGATGGCCCTGTCCGTTTCCTCGTAGAGCTTCTTGCACTTCGTGCAACCGGGACCCAGAATCTTGATTTCCATCATTACCTCGTCTCCGCGTTCGGACAGACGACGAAAAGTGGCCAGAGCCGCCTTACTTCGGGCTGCACTCCCCGATCTTGCAGGCCTTGCTGATCTGCGCGGGGCTGAGTTTCATCTTGTCGCCCAGCGCCTGGTCGATTGAGATCATTTTGCCAACTTCGTACGGATGCTGTTCAAGCCACTTCCTGAGGTTCGCCTCGTTAACGAAGAAACCCTTGTGAAAGCAGCCGGCGGATACCCACTGGCCCTCGGCGTTCCTCTTCAGGCTAAACCAGGCTACCGCGGTGGCCGGCTCCACCGACGCGATGCTGCCGCCCAACGTTTTGACAACGATCTTCTCGCCGGTCAAACGATCCTTCTCGTGGACTTCGATGTCCTTCCCGGTGCGCGCGGCCACGCCCATCGCGCACATGCAGCAGCACCCCCACGTGTAGAGGCCGTCGGCCCGCACCAAGGCGGCATCCTCGGGATAGACGGTCCGGTCGCAGAAGCCGCAGCGGCAGGCCAGCTCGTTGTTCTGCAGCACCGGCCAGCCCACGAGGCTGCCCCCCGAGCTCTGGCGCTCCCGCAGCGCTCCCTCCTGGTCGGCAAAGGCCTTCGTGGTATGACGCCCCGTTTTTTCGTCGAGCCCGTACAGATACAGCGCGCTGGTCGCGCGAATCAGCTTACCAGCGGCCCAGTCGGTAACGAAGACTCTCGTTTCGAAGCCAGCCTTATCCTCGGTCAGACAGGAGTACATGATGAAGTAGCAGTGCGGGCTGCACAGCCCCACCTCGCCCTTCTCAGACTTCACAACGACCCGCGTCCGCGGATCGATGTCCCCGTCGCACATGAAGCAGATGCGTTCCCTGGGCCGCTGGTCGCGCTGCGCCGGCTCCATCCGGCTGAAGGCGGGGGCGAGGGCCTTCTCGGCAAACTCGTATTTCAGCTCGCGCCACTTGTCCAGAATGCTGTAGCGCGAGAGGAACCCTTCGTGCCGCCAGAGCTCCTTGCCCGCCGCATCGAAGAAGATCTGCGTGGGGATCAGCTTGGTGTCATACTGCTTGGCCAGGGAAGCGTTGTCCTTTTGGCCCACGTCGATAAACTCGACTTGCAGCTTGCCGGCGAACTCCTTCTTCATCTGCTCCAGGATCGGCCACATCAACTTGCACGGGATGCACTCCTTGGCGCCCAGGTCGAGCAGCCGCGGGAGGCTGCCGGGCTTCACCTGGTCCTGAGCCGCAGGCTCTGCGGCCCAGGCGCAAGCTGAATAGGTCGAGACGGTCGCCGCGCCAGCGATAGCGACCAGCACGGTGAGGCTGGCAATGCTACGGGTCATGTGTACGTCCCTTTCCGCGGAGTGTGCAACGCCGATCGCTGGCTGCAGGTTGCTCATCCATTGTTCCTTGTTCGCAGCTTGTCTTACTCGAAGGCCGACCGCTTATGTCGGGGCGCTGATGGCCGGGACCGGCTGAGCAAAATAACGCCGCTGGAACCAGAGCGCCACGTTGACCAGCCCTATTAACACGGGCACCTCGACCAGCGGCCCGATTACCGCAGCGAACGCGGCACCGTGCCCGATGCCGAACACGGCCACCGCAACGGCGATGGCCAGTTCGAAGTTGTTGCTGGCCGCGGTAAAGGCAATGGTCGTGGTCTTGGAGTAGTCGGCGCCGATCTTCTTACCCATCCAGAACGAGACCAGGAACATCAGCACGAAGTAAATGCACAGCGGGATCGCAATGCGGACCACGTCGAGCGGGAGTTGGATGATCTTCTCGCCCTTGAGCGAGAACATGACCACGATCGTGAACAGCAGCGCGATGAGCGTGATCGGCGAGATCTTCGGGATGAACTTTTGCTCGTACCACGTCCGGTTCTTGAGTCGCAGCAGTACGAAACGCGTGATCATCCCGGCCAGGAACGGAATGCCGAGGTAAATGAACACGCTCTCGGCAATCTGCCCGATGGTTACGTGAACAGTCGCGCCTTGCAGACCGAGCAGCGGTGGCAGGACAGTGATGAAGAACCAGGCGTACACTGAGTAGAACAGCACCTGGAAGACCGAGTTGAACGCGACCAGCCCGGCCGCGTACTCGCTGTCGCCCTTGGCCAGCTCGTTCCAGACGATTACCATCGCGATGCAGCGGGCCAGGCCGATCATGATCAGGCCGACCATGTAGTCCGGGTACCCGCGCAGGAACAGGACGGCGAGTGCGAACATCAGGACCGGGCCGATCACCCAGTTTTGGACGAGCGAGAGCCCGAGTACCTTCACGTTGCGGAAGACGTCGCCGAGCTCCTCGTACTTCACCTTCGCCAGCGGCGGGTACATCATCAGAATCAGGCCGACGGCGATCGGGATGTTCGTCGTGCCGGCCTGGAAGTGGTTCAGGAACCCCTCGACGCCCGGCCAGAGCCAGCCGCCCAGCACGCCCACGCCCATCGCCAGGAAGATCCACAGCGTCAGAAAGCGGTCCAGAAATGAGAGGCGGCCGACGCATTCGCTCTTCATCGTGATCTACTCCGGTTTGCGCGCCGTTACACGAACCCTTTCGCCGCACGTCACTTCTCGGGCGGCGGGCAGCATCCCGTGGACGACCCGGGGCAACACGGCGGCGCGTTCCCACGTCGCGTTCCGAGCACGTTCACGCCACTGAAAACCTGCCGGGCGCCCGTGGCGCCACACTTTGGACACGGCGGCTCAATCCCGCGCTTCTTCTCCGCCATCGACGCGAATACGTCGAAGCGCGTGCAACACTTCGGGCACATGAACTCGTACGTCGGCATCAGAGCACTCCTGTCAGCGCGCGGCGGTCCTGGCGGCCGCGACCCGCGCGTACCGCGGCGTTGTCTTGCCTGTTAACTCTGCGCGACTTTCGCGGTCGGCCAGCCCTTGCCAGAGGTCCGTCTCGACCACAGCCCTTTCCGCCTGGCCACGGCCGCAGCCTCGCGATGTAGACGGTGACGAACTCAAGGTCGTGGCGCCGGACACGGAGTTCCCCGTTGCCCAGAATGCGCCCGATGGCGCTCATCCGGCATTCGTTCTCGTCGTGAGTATGCCCGTGACGCGCATTCTCAGTCCTCACCGCGGCCAATCCCCTTCGGTTGAGATCGGCAATTGCCAGCACCCCGGTGCGCTTGCACACCCGCACCATTTCCTCAATCACTTGCCGGCAGTCCGGCATGTGATGCATCGAGCCGAATGAGAGCACAGCGTCAAACGCCCCGGCGGGAAACGGCAGCCGCACGGCGTCGGCGCGCATGAAGCAGATCCTTCTTGAAGTCCGCGCCCCGGCCTTCGAGGCGCGCCGCCGCGCGTACCTGAGCGAGCTTGGGTCAATGTCCACGGACACGACCCGGAACCCGTTCTCAGCCAGCACGATCGCCATCCCGCCGCATCCTGCTCCAATGTCGAGCACGTCCTTGCCGCAGATACGCCGTGCATGCGCCAGCAGTTGGCGTCGGGCCAGCAGCGTGTCGAACCCGTACTCGTCCCTCAACACTCGCATGTTGGGCGTCATCCGGGCTGGATTCATGGGCATGACACATGCCTTTCAGCGCACGGCTGGCAGGGTCCTCGACCGCTTCTGCCAGCTCCGCAGATGTTCAGCCTGCCAGAAGCCCCCTGCATTCCCGTGGCGACGCACTTCGGACACTTAGACTGGTACGTCGGCATCAGCGTGCTCCTGGCAGCACATGCTGCAACCCGCGCAGTGACGGAGTCTGTTCAACTAAACGTAGCAGGGCCGCGCTGCCCGTTGGCTCCTCTGCCAACCACGGCACCAGGAACACCCGCTCGGCAAACTTCTCGCGCACTTCCTCAATGTGCATGAGTTCGCCCTGCTGACGCGCAGCCAGGACGGGCTCAGTGAGATCGAGCGGCGCCAGACTCTGGTTGATGATCCAGGCGAGTGGCGTGATCTGTGCCCGCGCCAAGTCCTGCTGGAGTTGGGCCGCCTCGTGTACGGGCGTGGCTTCCGGAACCGTCACGATCAAGACGCGCGTGAACTCAGGGTCCCGCAGGCGTGGCAGAAGCTGCCGCACACACTCTGGCAGGTCGCTCATGCTGTGCGAAACCTGGCGGTGATAGGCCTCGGTCGTGTCGAGCAGCAGCAACGTGTGTCCGGTCGGGGCCGTGTCGAGCACGACGAATCCGCTCCGCCCGCGCTCGACGCGCTGGGCAAACGCGCGAAACACCGCAATCTCCTCTGTACAGGGTGAACGCAGTTCCTCTTCCAACAACTGCCGACCCTGTGCGTCCAGCGCTGCACCCGTGCGCTCCAGGACCTCCTCGCGATAGGCGCGCGTTTCCGACACCGGATCGATCCGGCCGACCTCCAGGCCCGGGACCGCTTCCGTCAGCGTGCGATCCAGGTGCGCTGCCGGATCGGTCGTCGTCAAGTGAACACGATGCCCGCGGGCTGCCAGTGCCACGGCAATTGCCGAGGCGATCGTCGTCTTGCCAACACCGCCCTTGCCCATCGTCATGATCACGCCGCGACCAGGCGCGGCGAGTTCGGCCACGAGCTCACGCAAGGGTGGCGGCAAGTGTCGCCGCTTCCAGTCCGGAGGGCACCCGGTTAACGCGCACCCTGCTCCGACGCTCGTTTTCAGCATGGCGCGGAGCGCATCCAGTCCGATCAACCCAAACGACAGGAGCGGTACCTGCCAGCGGGGCAAAGTCGCCAGGCCGGGCGGCATGGCGTTCAACGCCGCGCGCCCCCGAGACTCCAGCGCACAGGCCACCGGATCACCGCCCGTGCGCGCCGCGAACACGCCGTTCACGACGAGGAGCTGATTTGCCAGGCCGAGCGCCGCCAGCTCGGCGCGCGTGCGGTCGGCCTCCGCGAGCGCCGTTCTTTCTGGCCGGCTCACCAACACGACCATCGTCATGGCCACGTCGCGCAAAGCCTGCAAGGTCGCTTGGTAGAGCATCTGATGGGTCTGCAAGCCCGACAGCGGCCCGAGGCATGACGTGCCGCCCGCGTTCGCTGCCAGGAAGTCGGTCCACGCCGCGGGAAGCGCAAGCAGGCGCAGCGTATGGCCTGTCGGCGCCGTGTCCAAGACCATATGGTCGTACTCTGCCGTCCGTGCGGAATCCGCGAGCAACTTGGAGAACTCGTCAAATGCAGCAATCTCGGTCGTACAAGCCCCCGAGAGCTGTTCCTCAATGCTGGCGACCGCGGCGTCCGGCAAGACACCGCGGTACGGCCCGACGACGCGCTCGCGGTACTCGCGGGCGGCAACCTCCGGGTTGATGTTCATCGCGTCTAGGCGAGGGGCCGTGGGTACCGCTGTCGGTTGGTTCCCCAGGCGCGTCGCGAGCACCTCATCGAGATTGGAGGCCGGGTCGGTACTGACGAGCAGCACGCGCTTACCCCGGTCCGCGAGGGCAATAGCGGTAGCACAAGACAGCGAAGTCTTGCCGACACCGCCCTTGCCAGTGAAGAACAGGTAGCGACTGGCACGTTCGATGAAGTCCACGGCACGCTCCTCAGCGCGCGGAGTCTGTCCGCGCTGCTACCGGCTCATGATCCGCGGGCGCGGCCTGCGGAGCAGCCGGCTCGACAGCACAGGCCAGGAAGCGATTCGCCATCTCCCAGATCGCCTCGGCCGGCGCATCCTTGACCTTCTGGGCCGTGCGGGCCGCCCGCGCCATGTCGGCGCACGAGACACCCAGCTTCTTGGCCTCGGCGAAGTGAAACTTGAAGCACCGCTCACAGTTGGCGGCAAGCGAAGCGCCGAGGGCCACGAGTTCCGCGACGGCCGGCGTGTAGATGCTGGGCGAATCATCCACTTGTACCCCGATGAGACGCAGCAACACATCCCGCGACAAGTACTTGCCGCGGCTGACTATCTGGCCGTTGACGAGAATCAGCGGCAGACAGCCGTTGCCGTCCTCGGTGAGGGCCGCCCGCACCGCCTGGTTCTCAACGAAGGCCTGGGGCTGTTGCGACAGGCTAAACCTCTCAACCGTCACACCCTGGGTCTGCAGCCAATCGAGGTCCGCCGCAAAACGCGGTAATGCAGGATCCACGGACGGACCGCACACACCTGTCGAGCAACACATCGGTGGGTCAAAAACGCTGAGCTCCAGCATCGTACACTCCCAACTTCTACCTGCGAGACGCGCGCAACCACGAGTTTCTCCATCAATCCCGTTGCGCAGAGTAAGCCGCAAAGTGAGTCCAGAATGCGCTCTACTCCCGCTTACGCGCCGTCACGTTGAGGCTCGTCAAGTAGTCGGCGGGGCGCGTGCCCGGCGGCAGCGCGGCGGTGATTTTCTGGTAGAGCGGGTCCTCGAAGCTCGTCATGGACGCGACGTAGTCCGGCTTCTGCTCCAAGCGGATGTCTACGAGCCCTGCGTCGCGTGCGAACCGCTCGGTGTCCGACACGAGCACCGCGCCAGAGATGCAACCGACCAGCGCCTCGACCATGCTGCGCACCGCTTCCGGCAGCGGCCGGAGAAGCGCGAGATCGGACACGGCCACGCGCCCCCCGGGTTTCAGCACGCGGGCGATCTCGCGCCAGACCTGCGGCTTGTCGGGCGACAGGTTGATCACGCAGTTTGAGATCACCACGTCGACGCTGTTATCGGAGACGGGCAGGTGTTCGATTTCACCAAGTCGGAACTCGACATTCTCCAAGCCGGTGCGTTCGCGGTACCCGGCAACGTTATGCCGGGCCTTCGCGAGCATCTCCGGCGTCATGTCCACGCCGATGATGCGGCCGGTTGGGCCGACGCGCGGCCCAGCAAGGAAGCAGTCGAACCCGCCGCCGCTGCCCAGGTCCAGTACCACCTCACCGGGTTTGAGCGAAGCGAGAGCGGTCGGATTGCCGCACGACAGGCCCATGTTGGCGCCTTCCGGCAGCGTCGCGAGCTCGGCCTCGTCGTAGCCGACCTTCTGCGCCAGTTCGTCGGCGCTAGCGGCCCCTGATCCGCAGCACGATTTGCTGGAACAGCAGCTTGACTCCGGGCGCGGATTACTCAACCCGCCCGTGCGGGCTACTTCGGCGTATCCCGCCCGCACTTTCTCACGAATGGTCTGCGCTTCACTGGCCTTCTGCGTGTCCGACATGGCTTGCTCCATTACTTCTGCACGACTTCCAGCGCGCCGGGCAGTCGCTCCACAAACGCACGAATCTCGTTTCGCACGCGACGGTAATGCCCCAAGGCTTCTTCTGCCGTCTTTGCATCGCGCGCCAGCCGCGGCGGGTCATCGAATCCGACGTGCACCACCCTGGTCCGGCCGGGGAAGAGTGGACAGCTCTCGTGGGCGTGATCGCACACCGTCACGACATAGTCGAACGGCATGTCGCGAAGCTCGTCCACGTGCTTCGAGCGTTGGCCCGCGATGTCCACGCCGGCCTCGGCCATGACGCGGACCGCGTGCGGATTCAGTCCGTGCGGCTCGATCCCGGCGGAGTACGGCTCGAGCACATCGCCCCGCAAGTGCCGTGCCCAACCCTCCGCCATCTGACTGCGGCACGAGTTGCCTGTACACAGGAACAGAATCTTCAGCTTCGGTAGCACGCCGCCAACTCCTGGAGGTCCTTGCGTCGCAAACTGGCGACTTGTTGAGCGTCCCTGGCGACAGTGGCATCGTCAGCCAGCGACGCGACGACCCACCGCAGCGCCTGGCGCACCACGGGCTCCGCGCTACGCTGGGCCAATCGGAAGTGGCACCACCGACCGGCCTTGCGCCGTTCTACGAGCCCCGCCTGGCAGAGGATGTCCAAGTGCTTCGAGACGGTGGAGGGCGCCAGTTCCAGCAGCCCGACCACGTGGCAGAGGCACAGCTCCCCGTCGCGCAGCGCCAACAGCGCTCGCACGCGCGTTTCATCGCTCAGGGCTTTCGTGATCCCGAGGAAAGGCCGCATGACAACTCTCCGTCAATTCGCCAACTAGCGAATTGTATCGTGAGCACATCACTTGTCAAGTCCGCGATGACGGCATCGCTGGAAACTAGTGCGGCGGGGTTACGACGTCATGCGCAGCGCCACCTCGGCCACACGCCGACCCAGGTTGCGGACCGTGCTCAGTCCGAACTCGTCCCCGGAGATGTCGTCCTTGCCGTCGTTCAGCACCGTCGCGCCGGTGTGGGCCGTCGGGCTGCCGTCCCCGACGACGATCATTTCCTGACACAGCAGGGCAGCCTGCACCGATTCGATCGCTAATTCCTGGCCGCCGTTGCGGACCCCGCCCACCGCCACGACGCCGGCGACCTTGTTCCGCAGCGCGAAGTTGTTCTTGCGGAAGACCATGCACTGGTCGATGAACGCCTTGCACAGCGACGACATGCCGCTGAAATAAACCGGCGTGCCGAGGATCAACCCAGCGACCGCAGGATCCGACAGTCTGGGTTCGAGCGCTGCGAAATCGCCCTTGTTCGGACTCCCGGGATCGAACACGGGGATGTTCATCCCGGCCAGCTCGATCAGCTCGATCTCGATGTCCGGGCTCACCTTCGCAGCCGCCTCCAGGGCTACCTGCACGGCCGTGGCCGTGGTCTTACCCTTTCGCGGGCTGCACGAGACTCCCAGAACACGGATCTTCCTGCCGGTCGGCGCTGGCTCCTGGGCCTGCGCAGCGGTGCCGACGATGGCGCCCGCCGCGACGGCGGTTCCTACCGTTCGCAGAAATCCACGTCGTGATACGTCTCTTGTCATGTCGTGCCTCCTTGTTTCTTGCACGCCGCTGGCGAGGCATTCACGCCCTGAGCGTGCCTCGCGTCAGGCGAAGAGGAGCACCCACACGCCAACCGCGATAATCAGCACGCCCGCGATGCGACGCAGGATGTCGGTTCCGCGCGTCCAGCCCTTCGAATCGGCCAAACGCTGTACGAAGCCGATCGACGTTCCGCCCACAATGACCAGGCCGCAATGCCCCAGGCTGTACGCGACCAGGAGCATGATCCCAAACGCCATCCCATAGAGTGGCGTGACCACGATCAGTGCCCCAAGTACCGGCCCAGCGCACGGCAATGAGATCAAGCCGAACAACAGGCCCAGCAGGAGCGCCCCGACAAAGCCCTTCTGCTTGGGCTGCAAACCCGCTGGCGTCGGGAGGGTGAAATGCAGGACTCCGAGCAGGTGCAGACCCATCAGCAAGCACACCGCGGCTGCTACGTACTTCCACCAGGTCGACGGCAGGAGCGAGCTGGCCGACCAGACACCGAACCAGATCAGCCCGAACATGATCGTCAGGCCGATCGCAAACGTCAGGGAGAGCAGGAATGATCGTCCCAGTGAGCGCTTCTCTTGGCCGGCCACGTACCCGACCATCAGCGGCGCCGCGGCGAGAACGCAGGGATTCGCCGCCGTCAGCAGCCCGCCGACGAGCGCCGCCAGCGGAGCCAGCCAGAAGTTGGTCTTGACAATTTCGGCGAGGTTTTCGGCCAATGACTCCAGCATGCATCAAGCTCCTGGTACGCCTCGGCGACGGACACCGCCGCCCGGCGCGCGGGCATCACGTCAATCCACTGCCGCCAACCGGTACAGCGACCAGCGCCGTTTCCGCCGCGCCCGCCGCCCCGCGTCGAATGACGCCGTCTTCCATCTCGTAGATCACGTCGAACACGTCGAGCGCCCGTTGGTCGTGTGTCACCACAATGATCCCCGCCCCCTGCTCGTGTGCCACTTTGGCAAACAACTCCATGACCTGCCGCCCGCGCCGGCCATCCAAGGCTGCCGTGGGCTCGTCCGCCAGCACGACGCCGGGGCGGTTGGCCAGCGCGCGGGCAATCGCGACCCGCTGCTGCTCACCGCCCGAAAGCTCGGGCGGATACCCAGCGGCCCGTTCGCGCACGCCGAGGTAATCGAGCAATTCCAGGGCGCGGCGGCGAGCCGGCGCAGCGGGTACCCCATTGAGCCGCATCGCTAGTTCCACGTTCTCTCGCGCGGTAAGGAAACCGATCAGGTTGGCCTTTTGCGTGACGTACCCGATGTGCTGACGCCGGAACCGCCGCGGATCGGTCAAGGTCCGCGGACCGTCCATGACCAGGCGGCCGGCGATCCGGATCTGACCGGCCGTCGGCGGATTGATCAGGCCGACCGCCGTCAAGAAGGTCGATTTGCCGGCGCCGCTCGGGCCGATCAATGCGGCACACTGACCGGGCTCGATGCGGAGCGTGGCGTCGCGCATGGCGACCACCTCGGTGTGGCCACTGCCGTACACTTTGGTCAGGGCGATCGTCTCGATGGACGGATGCGCGGACACAATGACCTCAACCCATCAGGGCCACGTTGGGCTGCACACGCAGCGCCTTCCAAATCCCGAGCAGGCTGGCCAGCATCGAGATGCCGGCCACCACGAGCGCCAACTGGATCAGATCGTCGCTTGTCAGGACCACGCGCCGCGGGAAAAACGGGAACAGCCGCAGTCCGAGGAGATACGCAATCGCGTACCCCAGCCCACCCATGACGAGGGCTTGTTGCAGGATCAGCCCGAGGATCGTGCGGTTGGGCGCACCGATGAGCTTGAGCAGGGCGATGTCATGGAGCTTGTCCAGCGTTAGCGTGTAGAGGATCAGGGCCATGATGATGCCGGACACGATCGTCAGCAGCAGCCGGAACAGCCCGAGTTGACGCCGTGATTTCTCCACCACGCCCATCAGTAGCAGACTGTCCTGCGCTTCGCGCGAATACACCGTCACGTCCGCCCAGCCGCCGAGGGTGCTGGCGACCGCAGACCGATCGGCACCCGGCGCGGTGCGCGCGATGACGGCGCTGATCTCGCTCGGCGGCAACACGGGAATGCCCGCGGCGGGGCCGCCGGCTCGCTCCAGCATGGTCGGTTGTGTCTTGCCAATATCCACTGCCCCCGTGCGCGTTTCGCGGGCCGCCCGCTCCAGGCGGATGGCCTCGCCGGGGCGGTCAAACTGGATGGCCAGCGCATCCCGCACGGTGAAAGACGCAAAGCCGTTGCCGCTCACATCCGTGATCCCCTGCGTCAGGCCTACGACCGTGTACGTGTCCTTGCCCAAGCGCAACCGTTCGCCCAGCGGCAGTCCCAGCGAACGGTCCGCAATCATCTCGTAGTGGTTCTGGGCGAGCGCGCGGCCGGCGACGAGCGGCAGCCAGGTGCCCTTGTCCACAGGCCAGTCCAGGCCGAGCACCGCGATGCGCAGCGGTTTGCCATCGCGTTCGCGCTGCACCGTGTGATAAACGAATTCGCGGGCCTGCTCGACGCCGGGAACCGCCGCGACCCGGTCAACCAAGGTCTGGGGCATGCGCGAGATCTCGGCAAACGGCCCGCGCGTAGCGCGCTGCACGACCCACAAGTCAGCGCCAACCCTGTCGACGAGCATCGTGGCCTCAAAGATCAGCCCGCGGTAAATGCCGGCCATCCCCATCACGATCATCAGCAGCGTGCCGAGCCCGAGCGTGGTTAGGGCGAAGCGACCGAAGTTGTGGCGGATGTCCCGGCGCGCCAGGTTCATGGGACGGTCACTCGCTGGCCATCGCGCAGTGGCCCGGCTCCCGCTTTGGCCGGCCCAATGAGCCGCTCGCCGGGATGCAGGCCGTCACGGATTTCCACGACGTCCCGACCGCGCAAACCAAGTTGCACAACGCGCCAGGCGGCCCGTCCGGCCTGTTCGACGAAGACGCCGGCCTGGCCGTCGCGCCACAGGATGAACCGCGCGGGCACGCGCACCGCCTGCTCCGCACGGCCCGTTTCGATGTAGACCTCCGCCCGCTGCCCCGCCGCCCAGTTCGCCGGTAGCTCGGTCACGCGCACGTCGACCAGGAACTCCCGGGTTTCGCGGTCGGTCTCACGCCCAAGCCGCGCGACCTCGCCGGTGTAGCCCTGCTCCGGCGAAGAGCGAAAGACGACGCGCGCCGGTTGCCCCGGAATGAGCCGGCCCATTTCCGTCTCATCAACCCAAGCGCTGACCCACATTTCGTCCGTGGCGAGCAACAGCAGCGCGCTGGTGCCCGGAACGATGATGTCCCCCGAATCATGGTCACGACGGACAATCAGGCCCGGAAACGGTGCGGTCACGACGGTGTTGGCGAGCAAGGCGCACTGGTATTCGAGCGTCTTCTGGGCCACGATTGTGTTCTTCTGCGCCTCCGCCAGGGCGGCCTCGGCACTCCCAATTCCCGCTTCGGCGACGCGCAAGCCCTCCGTCGCTTGATCCATCTCGAAACTGGAAGCGCTACCCTGGTTTGTCAGCCCCTTGACACGCTCATAGTCGATGTGGGCGAGATCGAGCACCGCCTTGGCCCGCTGCTGATCGGCCGCTTGGCGCTCAACCGCGGCCTGGGCGGCCCCGAGGCTGCTTTCCGCCACTTCGACCTGCTGCTGCAAATCGCTATCGTCCAGTCGAACCAGGACCTGTCCGGCCTCGACACGATCGCCCTGGTCAACCAGCACCTCAACAATACGGCCCGATATCTTCGGGCTGATCGTCGCTTTCACACGTGCCTCAAGCGTGCCGGTCCCCATCGCTTCCGCGACCACGGTCCCTTGTTCGACCGTGTGTGCCGCGACGGGCACCGGTGCGAAACGCACCCAGTACACGATGGCGGCCACAATCCCCACTGGGATGATGACCTTGAGCGCCTGGACGACGATCCGGCGCCCGCGCGCGCGGGCCACGGGCGGAGGAGCCTCGGCTGCTGAAGGCGCGGGCTGCGTGGACACTACTTCACTCCGAGTTCCGCAAACTTCGCGACGAAGTCCGCCTTGGGCAGGAAGCCAACATGGCGCCAGACTTCCTTACCCTCGGCATCGAAGAAAACCTGCGTCGGGATCACCGATATCTTGTAGGGCTCGCTGGCCTTGGGATTCTTCCACACGTCGATGAAGTCGACGATCACGCGGCCTTCATACTCCTTGCGCAGCTCGACGAGGATCGGCGCCATCTGCTTGCACGGGATGCACTTGTCCGCCCCCAGGTCCACCACGCGCGGCATCTTCCTCATCACCGCGGGACCGCTCGCTGGTGTCGCGCCGACCTTCGCGGTGGGCGGAGGCTCGGGGCAGAGTTCGCCTTCTTTCGCGGGCGCCGTCGTCGGGCCGGGTCCGGGGTTCGCCATGGCGGGAGACGCGGCCGGCGGCGGGGTGCCCGTACTTGATCCTTCGCGAGCAGACCGGAACCATGCCACGCCGGCGACAACGGCCAGCACCGCGATCAGGATCACAACATTGGTCGTCTTCATCTTCAAACCTCCACGACAGATCATCCAGACCGCCAGCAATCCGGCGGCCGCCAACATCGCGAAGAACATCGTCGGGTCGTTCTTCAGGCACTCACACACAACCGTCTCTTGCTCTTGGGCGCCGACTGGGCCTCACCGCCCTGGCGCGACTCCGGACTAGCCGCCGCCGAGAAATATGCCCACTTCGCTCGCCACGTACTCCTGGAACCCGTACGGATCCTCCACGAGTTCCCAAACGCGTTCCAGCTTCTTGTGCCGGTGAACTTCCGCCCCCTGCAACTCGACCAGCGTCAGGGCCTGGCGATCCAGTGCAAAGTCCTTCTCGAAGTGCTCGTTGCCAGGCTCCTCGATATTCACCGCGTGCCACTCCAGCGTGCCGGCGCGTAGCTCGCCTCCGTAGGTCAGCTCGATGGCCTCCCGCGACTGCTGCTCGATCGACAGGCAAGTGGGGCAGCGTATCGTCCGGTGGAAGTAGTACGCGATGATCAGGCGGCGATGTTCTGGTTCCGTCGTGGCGGGCGCTTCGCTCGCGGCTCCGCCGCCTTCTTCCGGCATGCGCGCAGACGGCTGAACCGCCGCGCCGCGACCGCCGCGGAATTGACGTCCGCCACTCTCGCGTTCCACTTCGGCTGGTGCGCCACGTCCGCCGCGGACTTGGCGCCCGCCGCCCTCGCGTTCCACGACGGCCTGTTGGGCTGCCCACACGAAACCGCCGACGAGCAAGACGACCGCCGTGACTGCGCCCAAGCCGAGGAGATTCCGACGCAGCCCGGAACTGGGCCGTGCGGGCGAGTCCGCGGAACGCAGCCAGCGCGCCACCAGACTGCACACCCACCCCCAGTGCAGCGCCAGATGGACGAGCACGAAGCAGCCCAACACGATCGCCAGCCAGAAATGCACGTCGCCCCATTCGTGCCGCGTCAGGTCCCATGCCGACCGGCGTTCGCCGCTGCCCGGCGGGAGCACGAAGCGCAGAAGCACCCCCGTGGCAATCATCGCCGACATGACAATGAATGTGGCCACTTCGATCAGGAAGTTCAGCGTCGCGCGTGCCATAGCGTACACCTTCCGGCGGCGCAAGCCGTTCAGCGCTTTGCGAACGCGTCGTTGAGCCAACGCGTGATCTCGGCTTCGCTGGCGACCTGGCCCACGACCCGTACCTGGCTGTCGATGACCAGCGCCGGTGTCAGCATCACGCCGTAGGAGGCGATCTTCGTCAGATCCTTCACGTGGACCAGCTCATACGGGGCGCCGAGCTTGTCGGCGGCGGCCTTCGCGTTGGCCTCAAGTTGATTGCACTTCTTGCAGCCCGTGCCCAGGATTTCGATCTTCATCTTCAAGCCCTTAGCTTGCAGTGGCCAGCTTTCAGCTCGCTGCGATGGCCGCCTTCGCCTTCTCGACCACCTTCTTTGCGTCGCTGATCAGGTTCGGCTGCGCGGGTTTCTTCTCGATGCCCAGATCGGTGACCACCACGTGCATGTCGGCCTTCAGACTGGCCTTTTCGAGCGTCTTGCGGACACAGTGGTCCTCGCAGCCGTCGATCGCGATGCGCACGGCCGCGTCGCGCGCCCGCTCCATCTTCTGCGGTATGCCGGCGGCGACGGCCGCGATGCAGAACAGATGCCCGGCGCCTTGCTCCATGAGCTGCACGCCGGCGCGGTTGGCGACCTGCCCGCTGTACGCCGCGCCCGCGCAGGTAAAGATCAGCTTTTCACCGTTACCGCCACAGCAACCCGTCGTCATTGTGAACCTCGCTTTCGCATCTGGCCTGCAAAAGAAGCCTCTACAGGAACTGCCCGGCGATCATGCCGGTGATGGTCGCCATTACCACGATCAGGCCGCAAAACGCGACCGTTTTCTTGACTCCCATGACCTTGCCCAGCACGAGCATGTTGGGCAGCGACAGGGCCGGCCCGGCCAGCAGCAGCGCGACCACCGGCCCCTTGGCCATGCCGTGCTCCATCAGCGCCTGCGTGATCGGAACCTCGGTGAGCGTCGCAAAGTAGAACAACGCTCCCACAAGCGAGGCGACGAAATTCGCCCGCAGGCTGTTGTCGCCGACGAGTTGGCCGATCTGCTTGTCCGGCAATAGGGCCGAGATGAAGCCGACCACGAACACGCCGCCGAACAGCAGCGGAATGAGCAGCTTCGCAAACCCCCACGTATTCGACATCCAAGCTTTGAATTCGGTCCGGTCCACCCAACCCCAAACCATCAGCGCGACCGCCACGAGCATCGCGCCGGCCAGGTACCAGCGGATATGGAACACGTCCATGACCCAGCTCTTGGCTTCATCAATGCCGCCAATCTCGCTTTTCGCGAGCGTCAGGCGCTCGCCAGCCCGGATGGACCCGACCGACTCCTGCACCTGGATCATGACCTCGTCGCGCATCTCCTGGAGCACCACGCCACGGATGGCTGTGCCGTCCGTGCGCTTTACGATCGCGTCGCCGGGATTGAACCAGTCGCTGAACACCAGGAAACCGACCATGCACGCGAGCAGGAGCCCGCTCTGCCAGCCGCTGCGGCGTGACGGCGGCGGGTCCGGCATCTGCATCGCGATTTTCAGCTTCTGCTTCTCCTCGCGCCGGAACAGCATAGCCATGCCGATGCCGACCAGAAACGAGAACCCAATCGCGCCGAGGGCGCGCCACAATCCGATGTCCAGGCCCAGGACGCGAGCGGTTAAGAAGATCGCCAGGATGTTGATCGCCGGCCCGGAGTAGAGAAACGCAGAAGCCGGACCGAGACCCGCGCCCATTTTCCAGATGCCCGCGAACATGGGCAGGACGCTGCACGAGCAGACCGCGAGCACGGTCCCCGAAACGGCCGCCACCGTGTAGGCGACCGGCTGGTTGGCCTTCGGCCCCAGGTAGCGCATCACCGAGGCCTGCGACAGGAACGTGATGATTCCGCCGGCGATGAACAGGGCCGGCAGCACGCAGGCGAGCGTGTGGTTTCGGGCATACCACTGGAGGAGCTTGAAGGCCTCCACGATGGCAGCGCTGTACTTGGGGTCGGCCAGCGGCAGGAAGTAAGCGATGAGAAAAATTGCGACAAACGCAGCCGCTATCTTCCACTGACTCACCAGTCACCTCATCATCGACTTATGGCCAATTCGCCATGAATGGCGACAAAAAAGAAGGCCGTCGCCGGCATCAGCCACTAAACGCCGCCTGTTGGGCCTTCAGGTTCTCCCGCAGCACGTTCTCGATGCAGTCCCACAACCCCTTCAGGCAGCAGATTTGCGGTCGATAGAAGGTCTTCGGACCTTCCTTGCGATCCGCAATGATCCCAGCCTGCTTCAGGATCGAGAGGTGCTTGGATACGGTTGACTGGTCGGCGTCGACCAGTTCCGTCAGTTCGCACACGCACTTCTCGCCGTCGGCGATCGCGTCGAGGATGAGCAGCCGGCTGGGATGTGCCAGCGCCTTGGCCACCCGCGCCCGGGCTTCGTACTGGAGCTTCGAGTACTTCATCTTCCGTCCTATCGGCATATGGCCATTATGCCATGAGACACTAGCTTGTCAAGCACGCCCGGAGTTTTCCCCCGCGGGGGGCTCCTGCTGATCCGCAACCCTTTGGAAGTAAGGCAAATACCCTGCGCCGGGCATGCGCGGCGCGCGGCCTGTTCGCGTCCAAGCCGCGGGCTTGACCGATGCGCTACTGCAGTATTGGCAGCCGAACGCCTGCAGACGACGTCCAGCCGGGCTGGCTTACGGTCGGGGCCCGAACCCCCTTCGCCATTCGTGGCAGATTCGTGGCAAAAGCAGCCTGAAAACAGTCCCGAAGCCAGCGCGCAAGCAGTCCAAAATCAGTGGCTAAACCACTTCCCCGTCGGCACTTAAGTCGTTATCGCATGGTGGGTTAGAATCGGCCTGCTCCAGCTTCCCAAGCTGGACGTCGTGGGTTCGAATCCCATCGCCCGCTGTAAGCCATTCTAAATCAGTCACTTATACGCATCCTGTTTATTCATGGCGCTCGATCCAGCGGGTGCTGCAGATCGACCGGATTCGCTCGGGGGTGAGGGCATTCCAGGCGGCGGAACCTGCGGCCAGCAGGTCGTCGTAGTCGGCGTAGACGCGGTTGCTCAGGTGGTGCTCTTTCAAGAAGCACCAGACGCGTTCGATCGGGTTCAGCTCGGGCGAGTACGGCGGTAGGAACAGCAGCGTGATATTGACGGGCACCCGTAGGTCCTTGGCCAC
>Ga0315273_10001965_pt1 | contig 23897 bp, 13 predicted proteins | sample YL17G02_0_MG_FD_205753 | JGI IMG/M metagenome (GOLD analysis project Ga0315273, IMG submission 205753) | Sediment microbial communities from Yellowstone Lake, YNP, Wyoming, USA - YL17G02_0 | ecosystem: Environmental > Aquatic > Freshwater > Lake > Sediment | place: USA: Wyoming | collected...
AATGGCGCGTTTAGCGGGGAGCCGAAGGCGACCGCGTGTCTTGGCGCCCTACTTGGCCGCCGCCCCCTCGCCAAGCTCAACGAGCCACACGTTCCGGAGCCTCACCGCGTGGCCGTGCTCCTGGAGCCGGAGCACCGCCTGCTTGACCTCGGGCTTGCCCTTCGCCGCCCCGGTCGGCCCGGAGATCTTCTGTTCGTCGTGGATCTTCACGCCGTTCTGGATGACCGTAACGGCCGCGTCCTTCACCTTCTTGCCGTCGGCGTCGAACCGCGGGGCGCGGAACGTGATGTCGTACGTCTGCCACGACCCCGGCGGTAAGCAGGCGTTCTCCTTCGGGGGCGTCTGCGTGTACACCGCCCCGCAGTCGCCCGCCTTCGAGACCAGGCCGTAGGAATCGAGGATCTGGATCTCGTAGAGGTCCTGGATGTACACGCCGCTGTTGCCGCGGCCCTGGCCCTTCCCGCCCGGCTCGAACGGGATGCGGAACTCCAGGTGCAACTGCATGTCGCCGAACTGGCGCTTGGTGCGGTTGTCGCCCTTCACGACCAGGACGCTGCCGTCGGCCTGGGCCTGCCAGGCGGGGTTGGTCCACTCGTCCATCGAGGGCGGCTTGCCCTCGGCGAACGGGATGAGCACGATGGCGCCGGCGGGGGGCTTGGCGCCCTCGGTGGGCGACTTCTTGAGCGTGGCCTTGAGGTCGAACTTCCCGTCTTTCGATTGGGCGGCCAGCTTGCCGTCCTCGATCGCGCCGGTCCACTCGGCGTCGCCGACCTTGCCGGCCAGGGCCACCTTCTTCGCGTCGCCCTTGCCCTTCAGCTCGATGCGGGCGGCCGCGGCGCCGGAGGTCGCGGGCAGGAGTACGACGAAGTAGTTCCCGCCGCCCTCGGCGATCACCTTCGCCTCGGCCTTGATCTCGGCGCCGCCGGGGGGCGTGTACATGCCGACATAGTCGCCCATGACCTTGTCGAGGGGCTGCTCGGTTGCGTTGGCCTTCTCGGCCTTCTCGGCGGCCATGAGGCCCGCCGCCAGGCTCATCGCCGCCAGGGCACCTGCCAGGGTTCGCAGCCCGGTCATGGGTTTCGCCTTTCTTCGCTCATTTCGCGTTTCACGCGGTCGCCTTCGGCTCCCCGCTAAACGTTCCTCCAGCGTGTTTAGCGGGGAGCCGAAGGCGACCGCGTGCCGTGCACTCCTCGGGCCGCCGCAGCGCTACTGCTCCACGAGCCAGATGTTGCGGAACTGCACCGGGTTGCCGTGGTCCTGGAGCATCAGCGGCGCGGGCGCCACGATCGGGCCGCCGACGCCCGCCGTGGTCACGTGGTCGATCTTTACATTCTCATGGATCTTGATGCCATTATGCAGCACCGTGATCACGGCCGGCTTCGCGATCTTGCCGTCCTTGACCTCGGGGGCGGCGAACGTGGCGTCGTACGTCTGCCACCGGCCCGGCGGGAGGCTCGCCACGGCCTTCGGGGCCCCGACGCTGTAGATGCCGCCGCACTCGTTGTCTTTCGGCTCCAGGCCGAACGAGTCGAGCACCTGGATCTCGTAGCGGCTCTGGAGGTACACGCCGCTGTTGCCGCGCCCCTGCCCGCGGGCGGCCGGCATGTACGGGGTGCGGAACTCGACGTGGAGCTGCACGTTGCCGAAGCTCTTCTTCGTCTGGATGTTGGCGCCGCGGACCTGGATGGCGCCGCTCTCGAGCGGCATCCACGTGCAGGGCTTCCCATCCATGCTCTGCCATGCGTCGGCCGACGGGGCCTTGCCTTCCTCGAAAGGCAGCAGGATGACCGCCCCCGCGGGCGGCTTCTGGCCCTCGGTGGGCGATTTGCGGACGGTCCACTTGAGGTCGAACTTGCCGTCCTTCGACTCGGCCGTAAGGGTCTTCGCGCCCTCGATCGTGCCCTTCCACTCCATGTCGCCGGCCTTGCCGGCCAGCGCCACGGTCTTGCCCTCGGCCTTGCCCGTGAGGGAGAGCTTGACCTTCTTGTCTGGCTCGGAGGAAAGGACCGCGCGGAAGCTGCCGCCGCCTTCGCCGATGACCTTGGCCTCGGCCGCCGCGCCGGCGTTCTGGCCGGCGGGCGTGTAGGTGCCGGCGTACTCGCCCATGATGCCGTCGTCCGGCTCGCCCGCCGAAGGAGGGGCGCCCTCGGCGGCGACGCACGCCGCTACCAGTAACGCGAGCAAACAACCAGCCGTGATTCGCAGTTCGGTCATGGGTCTTGCCTTTCGTCGCTCATTGTGCATTCGGCGCGGTCGCCTCCGGCTCCCCGCTAAACGTGACCATGGCGCGTTTAGCGGGGAGCCGAAGGCGACCGCGTGTCGTCCGGCGCTGGGCCGCCGTCGGGCGCCTCACCACCTGCCGAAGCGCAGGATTTCGCGGCCGCCGCCGGGCAGGCGCCTCAATAGCATGACCGAGACGTCGGGGTGTTGTCCACAATATTGCTCCACTTCCGCCGGCGACATCACCAGGAAGGCCGTCGTGAGGGCGTCGGCGATCGTGCCCGACCCCAGCATCGCCCAGGCGTTGTCGTTCGGCGTCGCCGGCAGGCCGGTCCGCGGATCGATGACATGCCGATACGTCGGCGACACGCCCGACGAGCTGACCGCCTGGTCGCGGGCGTGCACCTGGCCCAGCGACCGGCTCTCGTCGTCGGGGTCGCACAGGCTGAGCCCCCAGGAGTCGCGGCCGGGCGGGGCGCCGACCGCCAGGAGGCTGCTCTGCCCGCCGTGGATCAGCGCCGCCCGGATGCTCCACTCCGCGAGCAGGGCCGCCATCTGGTCCACGGCGTAGCCCTTGCCGATGCCGCCGAGGTCGATCCGCACGCCGTCTGCCTTGACGGCCACCGAGTAGTCGGCCTCGCGCAGCTCCAGCAGGTGCATGCCGGTGGAGGCCCGTGCGGCGGCGAGATCCTCGGCCGTGGGGTTGGGCGTCGAGCCGTCCTTGGGGCGCCAGAGGGCCATGAGGCGGCCGACGGTCACGTCGAACGCCCCGCCGGTCTCGGCCCACACCTGGGCGGCGGCCTGGAGACACTCGAACGTGGCGAGGCCGACGCGGACCGACTGGCCCGCCGCCAGGGCGCCGATCTGCGACACGTCGCTCGACGCGGAGAACCGGTTGAGCTCGCGGTACAGGCGGTCGAGCTCTTCGAACGCGGCGGTGACGGCCTGGCGGGCGTAGGCTGCCTCTTCGCCCGCGATAAGGATCTCGAAGATCGACCCCATGGCGTCGTGCGAGAAGCGGTGGACCGGCGACCCCGGCGCCATCTCGCCCGCGGCGATTGTGAAACCCTGTGGGGGCTCAGCCCTGGTCATTTCCGACTCCAAACCACAGCACCACTTGTGCGGCGGGTCTCCGCACTTGTTCAGCGTGCGGACGTTCACTTGCAGGGTGGCATGCCCAGGCCGCCTTTGCCTGGGCATGTTCGCCGATGTCCGGCGTGCATGCCCACGCAAACAGCGGCGTGGGCATGCCACCCGGCTATCCGGAGCAACACGCTGAACATGTACCGGTCTCCTGACCCGCCGCGCGCAAGCGTTATCCGGCGTGCGCCGCGGCCGGCGGCGGCGGCTTCGGTTCCGACCACCGTTTCACGAGCGCATTCCACAGGTCCTCGGCCACGTAGACGCGCAACCAGACCTGCGGACGCAGCTTGAAGAGGCACTGCTTGTTGTACGCCTCCGCGGCCCAGAGGCGGAGGCTTTCGCGAAGCAGCGGCGGCGTCGGGTCGAGGAGCCGGTTGTACCGGCCCCCCGCGCGGCGGTAGGCCGCCTCGCGCCGCGCCTCGTGGAGCGCGAGGAGCTGCGCATCGACCTCCTCCTCGAGCTCCGTGCCGACGATGATCACGTCGGCCTCCGGATCGTCGGGCACTTCGTGATACCAGCCCACGTGGTCGGGGTTGAAGTGCCGCAGGTACCACGGCAGCGGCCAGTAGTTCTCCGCCGTGATGACCTTGACGATCATCTCGCGGCCCTTGGGCGAGACCCCCGCCGCCTCCTCCACGCACTTCGCAAGGTCCAGGACGCCGGTGGCCGTGTGGGCGTAGACGTACGGGTTTCGCTGGTCGGCGGCAAACACGTAGCCGGCCCGGTACGCCTGCCAGCCGAGTTGTGCCGCCAGGGCCGCCAGGACCACGCAGGCGATGCCCTTGACCGGCCACGCCGGCGCCCATCGCACGAGGGCCACCGCCCCCACGCCGGCCATCAGGATCATCCCGTGCAGGAACCCCAGGGCGCACCACGGCGTCTTGTAAGGAATCAGCGCATAGAGAACCGTGAGAATGATGGTGTAGAGGGCGAGGAACCGCGCCAGCGGCACGTGCTCGGCGTCGAGGCCGCGCTTCGCGAAGGCGGCCGCGATCCCCACCAGGGCCAGGCCCAGGACGAGGCCCTCGCTCCACCACGGCCCGGACGTGGCGCCCGTCTCGAACCGCGACCAGGCGAGCAGGCCGAGGTAGAAGTGCCACGGGTTATCGTGGAGCCCCGCCCCGCCCGCCTTGTTCAGGTAGTTGCCGTAGGTCAGCACCTGGAGAAGCCAGTTCCACGCGCAATTCAGGCCCGCCTTGTTCAGGTAGTTGCCGTAGGTCAGGACCGCGTCGAGCGGCCCGCGGGCGTTCGTGAAAAACGACGAGAAGAGGACCGCCGCCACGAGGGCGGCCACCAGCAGAGCGTCGACCATCCGCCACCCGCCGAGGAGCGGGCGAAGGGGCACGGCCTGCCGATCCGCCAGGCGCCTCCAGACCATGGCCGCGACCAGCGCCGCCGCCAGCGCGGCCGCCGCCACGACCCACGTCTCCTTCGTCGCCGCCATGAGGCCGGCGAAGGCCCCGGCCGCCAGCAGCCACGCCACGCGCTCGGTCCGCACGTAGCGCCACGCCGAAACGATCACGCCGAACGTGAAGAAGACCAGCAGCATCTCCTGCACATAGTAGCGGCTGTAGAAAACCATCGCGGGGGAAAGGGCGGTGAGCGCGGCCGCACCGGCCGCGGCGGGCCGGCCGATCCCGTCGGCGACGAGCGCCACGAGCAGCACCAGGCCGATGCCGAACAGGACGGGCACGACGCGGAAGTCGAACTCCGTGGTCTCGGCGAAGGTCTTCGCCTTCGCGAGCCAAAGCGACGGAAGCGTCAGGAAATACAGCGTGGGGCCGTGGTGCTCGTGCGGGTCGTAGCGGTAGACGCCGGTCTCGAGCAGCAGGCCGGCCTTGACGGCCTGGTTGGCCTCATCGCCGTGCATCGGGCGAACGTCGAGCCGCGGCAGGCGGAGCGCGGCCGCCCCGGCGGCTGCGGCCAGAAGGCCCATCGCAAACACCACCCACGGGCGTTTCATTTGGCCGGCTTGCCGTACACCTCCACCTCGATGTAGTGGTTCTGATCGTTCGATGTGTTGCCCTTGCTGTAAAGGCGGAGGTAGCGGGACTTCGCACCCTTGGCGTCGATCAGGCGGCCGCGGTAGTCCTCGATGTACTCGAGGTCCTTGCCGATGCCCAGGCCCGACGAGTTATCGAAATCATTGTTGTAAATCGTCTTGACGTTCTCGATGAAGTCGGCGTCGTCGGCCACCTGGATCACCACGTCGTGGTACACGCGGCCCTCGCCGTGGTAGTGCCAGATCAGGATGGCGTAGATGGGGGCGGGCTCCTTGAGGTCGATCTGGATCCACTGGCGGCCGGGCCCGAGCTCGACGTAGCTGCCGTCGGTGCCTTCCTTGTCGCCGTCGGTGATGAGTTTCAGTTCGCCGATGATCGGCTCCATGTCGCTCGACTTGACGGGCTTGTCCTTCGACAGGACCTTGATGCCCTCGGGCACCATGAAGACCGGGCGCGGCTTGTCGACGTACTTCTCGAGGGTCGGGGCCGGCTTGATGTTCTTGGGCGTGCCCTCGAACATGGCCTTGGGGAGCTTGATCTCCAGGGGCACCATCTTCTCGCCCGAGGCGGACGTGCCCGGCTGCTCCTTGGCCGGCTCGGCGGCCTTGGCGTCCGGCGCCTTCGGCTCGGCGGCCTTCGGGGCCTCCGTCTTGGCGGCCTCCGCCGCATGCAGGAAGGAGGCCGCGACCAGGCCCCCGACCAGCAGGCCCGCACCCACAACTGCTGCCAGAAACGCGTACTTTCGGCTCGTCATTGTCTGTTTCCTTGGTCCAAGGACCGATCTTTCGGTCGTCCCAACGGGAAGGACGCAGCCGTCCTCCCCTTCATTCACTCGCTCCAAGCCGGAAAATCACTCGGATAAACCCACCCCCGGCCCCGGAGTGTCGCATAAAAGTAGCGTGCGGACGCCCCTGCGTCAAGCGGCTACACCAACAGATTTGTTGCAAACCCCCTGCCCGCCGGTACACTATCCGCTTGAGTCTGCGTGAAGGCAAGGGCGAAACGGGCGTGGTTCATAAGCCCCCGGCACCACCGGGGGAATGGCGCCGCCAAGGGCTTCTCCCCACGCGGTGCGTGGGGCTTGTGAACCATGTCCGAAAACACCGTAATACGGGGGGCGTGTGTTCGTTATACTGAGGGTATGGCTCAGCCCGGCCGTGTGGACTCCGAGCCCGCCCGTCGAGCCCGCCGCGGGAGCGGCGGGTGACTTCGGCCCGCGAGGGCGCCTTCACCCGCGCCGGACGCACGAACCAGCAAAAGGAGAGCACGATGCGAGGGAAATGGCTTGCAGTGGCCGTGATCGCCCTGTCGGCGATGGTGTGCGCCGCCCGCCTCCAGGCGGAGGAGAAGAAGCCTGCAGTCGTGCCGCAGGACAAGATCGACAAGGTCACCGCGGCGATGCCCGACAAGCCGTTCGTCAAGCCCGCTAAGGCATACAAGGTCCTCACACTGACCACGACCAAGGGCTTCTTCCACGGCTCGATCCCGCTGGCCGCCAAGGCCATCGAGATCATGGGCCAGAAGACCGGGGCCTTCGAGGCCACCACGACGGACGACGTCGCCATGCTCGCCGCCGACAAGCTCAAGGCCTTCGATGCCATCTTCTGGGACCAGTGCACGGGCGAGGTCTTCAATGACGAGGCCCTCAAGGCGTCGCTCCTCGACTTCGTGAAGAGCGGCAAGGGCATCGTCGGCGCCCACGCCGCCACCGACTGCTTCTACAAGTGGAAGGAATTCGGCGAGATGATGGGCGGCTATTTTGCCGGCCACCCCTTCCGCAAGATCTCCGTCAAGCTCGACGATCCATCGAACCCCCTCATGACGATGTTCGACGGCAAGGGCTTCGAGATCAGCGACGAGATCTACACGTTCAGGGACCCCTACTCCCGCGAGAAGCTGCGCATCCTCATGAGCATCGACTGGGAGAACGCGCACCTGAAGGGCGGCAACCGCGCCGATAACGACTACGCCCTCAGTTGGATCCGCGACTACGGCAAGGGCCGCGTCTTCTATTGCGCATTCGGCCACGACGACCAGATCTGGTGGAACCCCACGATCCTGAAGCACTACCTCGCGGGCTTCCAGTACGCCCTCGGCGACCTGAAGGCCGATGCCACGCCCACCGCCAAGCTCACCCCGGCGCCCAAGGCGGCCCCCGGGCCGGACCTCGAGGCCAAGAAGGCCGCGGTCGAGCGCCAGGGCGTGACCGTGTACGCCGCCGACGCCGCCCCGGTCGCCAAGCCCGACGCCCAGGGCTGGATCTGCCTCTTCGACGGCAAGGACCTGGGCCAGTGGCAGAACGCCGGCGGCCAGGAGCCCGGCAAGGGCTGGGTCGTCCAGGACGGGGCCCTGGTGCGCAGCACCGCGTCCGGCGACATCTGGACCAAGCAGCGCTTCGGCGATTTCACCCTCGACCTCGAGTTCAAGACCGAGGGCAACAGCGGCATCTTCATCCGCACCGACAACCCCAAGGACTGCGTCCAGACGGGCATCGAGATCCAGGTCGACAAGGGCGGCGGCAAGGAGAAGCTCGGCCGCAACGACGTGGGCTCCGTCTATGATTGCCTGGCCCCCAGCAAGAACCCCTTCAAGGACGGCGAGTGGAACCACGTGGTCATCACCGCCAAGGACAATAAGATCACCATCGTGGCCAACGACGTGCCGATCATCGACATGGACCTCAACCAGTGGACCGCAGCGAACCAGAACCCGGACGGGTCGAAAAACAAGTTCAACAAGGCCCTCAAGGACTTCAAACGCGAAGGGCACATCGGCCTCCAGGACCACGGCGCGAAGGTCTCGTACCGCAACATCAAGGTCAAGCCCCTGATGGCCGCTGCCGCGTCAACCGGCGCCGCCCCCGCGAGGCGTGGCTGATAAGGTCGGAATCCGGCACGCGGCGTGCCGGGGCAAAGCGGAAGTGATTCAAGCGGGCGTGCGCGAGATGACGGGCACGCCCGCTTGCTTGTTAAGCGGCTCGTCGGGGACGGGTCCGTTTTTCGGCCAGTTCTACTTCCCCAGGCAGTACAGGTACTTGTCCGACCGCAGCAGCAGGCGGTTGCCGGCCACGGCGGGGCTGCCGTTGAAGACGCTGCGGTCGCCCAGTTGGTTGGTCCCGATCTGCTCGAACTTCGGTTTGGCGGCCAGGACGAACATCATGCCATTGCGGGTCAGGTAGTACAGCCGGCCTTCGGCCAGCAACGGCGAAGCATAGACCTGACCGGCACCCGCCAGCCGCTCCTCGTAGACCATCTCGCCCGTGTCGGCCTTCGCGCAGCAGGCGGTCCCGCGCTGCTCGTGCATCCAGTACAGATGCCCGTCGTGGTAGACGGGGGACGAGACATTGGAGCCTTTCTGGCTGGTCCACAGCCGATGCGAATCGGTCACGTCGCCGCTGCCGCCGGCCCGCACCGCCAGGGCGGCGACGCCCGATCGGCCGCCGAGACAGTAAACGACGCCCTGGGCGGCCACCACGCTGGGTACCATGTACCAGCCGATGTCGGTCTTACACGACCAGAGCGGCTTGCCTGAATCGGGATCGAACGCCAGCACCTTGCCCGCCGTGGCGACGATCAATTCCTGGCGGCCGGACGCGGCGGTGACGACCAGGGGCGTGTTCCACGCCTCCTTGATGCCGCCGGCACGCCACTTCTCCTTGCCCGTCCGCTTATCGAGGGCGACGAGCGACTCGCTCTCGACGCTGGCGTTGACGATCACCAGGTCCTTGTGCAGCACCGGCGAGGCGGCCGAGCCCCAGCCGCTGGCCTTCGAGCCGACGTCGGCCTGCCAAAGCTGTTTCCCGGCATGGTCGAACGCGAAGGCGCCGGACTTGCCGAAGAAAACGTAGACCCGTTCGGCGTCTGCGGCGGGAGTGCTGGCGGCGTAGCCGTGCTCGCGGATTTTCTCCTCTTCCGGAAGTTTGGCGGCTACCGCCTGGCTCCAAAGGATCTCGCCGTCGGTCCGCCGCACCGCCATCAAGTGCCGCTTGAGCTGCTCCAGGCTCCCGCCCGGCTCGCCGGGGACGAAATGGCCGCTGTAGCAAGTCAGGTAGATGTGATCGCCGAAGACGATCGGGCTCGAGGCGCCCGGACCGGGCATCGCGGTCTTCCAGGCGATGTTCTCACTCGCGCTCCAGGATACAGGCAGCCCCGTCGCATCGCTCGCGCCCATGCCGCCGGGGCCGCGAAAGCGGGACCAATCGGCGGCGGCGGTGGGCGGCGACTTGGCGACGGGGGGCTGGCCGGCGGCGCACAGCGCGTCACCGGCGGTCGCACTTGCCGCACGGTCGCCTTGGCGATCGGCGACCTGGTGTTCACCAATTGGCGCCGGCTGCGAACCCCCCTTCACCCCCGAGGGCCAATCGCCACCGGCTTGCAGGCCCCAACCGAGAGCGACCAGCAGCCCCAGTGAAAGGACAACGACCCAACGCCGAACGTGCAAGCCAATCTTGTGCCCTGCCGTGAACGTCACCGTACACCTCCTGTTCCAGCAGCGGCCAATGATCGAACTACAAAGGGCTGATACTATTCTTCTTTCTTCTGCGCAGGACGGGCTTACCGGGTTACTCCGCTGTGCCCACCGGCAGGGCAACACGCCCCGCCCCCGACACGGCATGTCTTCGACAAGCGGGGCGGCCAGATAGCCGCCGTTGCCTTTCGCCGTTCACTTCGCATTTCGCACTTCGCACTATTTTCTGTCGAGCCGCTGCATCACGCCCTGGGCTTCCTTGCGCACGTTGTCGCCCTTGAGGATTTCCAGGGCCTTCTGCATGGCGGCCCGGACGTCGGCCTTGGCCTCGTCGCTGCGCACGTCGTCGCCCATGTTCCTGGCGACCCGGACGGCCGTTGCCGCAGCCTCTTCCTTGAGCGTCTCATCGGCCACGAGCGCGGCCGCCACCCGCAGCGCCGCGATCGTCTTCATCTCGCCCATGGCCCCGAGGACCATCTTCTTGTCTTCCGGCCGCTTGGCCGCCGCCAGCGCCGCCTCGTACATCTTCAGCTTCTCGGCCGCCGCACGGTCCGCCGGAACGTTGGCCAGCCGCACGTAGCCGCGCAGCGCGAGGACCTGGAGGTTCTGCTTCACGCCGGTCTTGGCGATCTCCATGAGGTCGGGCGCGACCGACGCGTCGGGCCAGTCGGCGAGGGCCCGGACGCCGGCCTCCTGGATCGTGGCGTCGGCTTCCTTGACGGCGGCACGGACCGCCGCGAGCGCCTTCGGCCCGCCGGCCTTCGCCAGGACGCGAACCAGCGCCGCCTTGGCCGGCACGTCGGCCCCGCCCATCGCCGGCATGATCTTGTCGACGCACTCGTCCTTCTTCACCAGGCGGCCACACAGGGCCCCGAGCGCCTTCTCGGCGGCGCCGCGCTCGCCGTCGTCCTTCGCCTTCACCACCGCGCCGACGAGGAGCGGCACGTGTTTCTCCTCGGCCAGGTACTCCAGGACGCCCATGGCCGCCTGGCGCACGCCCGCGTCCGGGTCCTGCGCGGCGATGGCGGCGACGGCGTCGACCTGCCCCTTGGCACCCCGCACCATGAGGACGCCGAGGAGGTCGCGCTTCGCTTGCGGCGTGGCGGCCGAGGGAATCGCGGCCGCGATGGCGGCGCTGGCCGGATCGCCGGCCACGCGCTCCAGCGACCTGCGGGCGGCGTCGCGCAGCTTGCTGTTGTCGGAAGACACGAGCGCCAGGAGCGCCGGCGCGGCCTTGTCGCCCTTGAGCGCCCCCGCGGCAGTCACCGCCGCCAGGCGCACGCCCTCGTCGGCATCTTTCATTGCATCGAGGATCGCCGTCTCGGCGGCCGCGCCGCCCCGCCGCGCCAGGAGGCCCAGCATGTCGGCCCGGCTCGCCGGCGGCAGGGCCTTCATCTGCTCGATCAGCTTGGCGGTCACGTCCTCGCCCGGCAGCGTAGCGGCGACCTCGACGGCAGCGGCGCGAATCTGGAGGTCGTCGGATTTCATGGCCGCCGCCACGTCATCCATCGCCCCCGCGCCGAGCACCGTCGCCAGGCCGCGCAGGGCCGCGCACCGCACGTGGCGGTCGCGCGGATCGGCCCGCGTCTGCCACAGCGTGCGGTAGATCGCCTCGGCCTCCTTCTTCTTGCCGGCCTCGCCCAGCCGCCGGGCCAGGAGGAGGACGGCGTCTGTCGCCTTCGACTTCTCGTACAGCCCCTCGACGTCGGTGGCCTTCATCAGCGTATCCGCGGCGGCAGCGTCGCCGATATTCGCGAGGGAAAACAAGGCCGCCAGGCGGATCTCGCGGTCGGGGTCGGCCGCCGCCTTCAGCAGGTCCGGCGCGGCCTTGGCGTCGCGGACCACGCCGAGGTCCTGGATGAGCGTCAGGCGGCACTTGCCCGTCGCCTTCGGAAGCGCCTGCCGCAGCGCCGCCGTGGCCTCCTCGCCGCCGATCGACACGAGCGCCTGGGCCGCGTATTCGGACAGTTCCTCATTCAGGAGGAACTCGCTTATCGCGGGGACCGCCTTCGGGCAGCCCATGAGCCGCAGTTGTCGCAGGAAGAACCCCTTGACGGCCGCGGGGGCCGGGCCGGCGAGGACCTTGCGGAAGGCCTCGCAGACCATCATCCGCTCGGTCTCGGCGCCGGGGCGCGCGGTGTGCATCGCCAGGCCGTGGAGGGCGAAGCGGGCTTTCGAGTCGTCGATCTTGCCCGGCGCCACCACAAGGCCGCACAGATCCGCGATGCCTTGCGGGCCGAGCTTGACGAGGTCCCGGGCCAGCTTCTCGGCCGCGGCCGCGTCCTGGGCCTGGATCGCGTCGAGGAGCGGCGCGATCGCCGGCGGCACCGGCGGCGCGGCCGGTTCGCCCGGCTTCGCCTCGGCGGCGAGGGATGGAGCAGCCAAGCACAGCCACGCCGCCAGGGCGGCGACGGATGCGGCGATTCGCAGGAATCTCGGCTGGCAGATGCGGCGGTGACACATGGTTTCGCCTCCGTGGTTGCGGCCGGGATGCGGCACGGCCTGCCGGTTGAACATATAGCGGGGCCGCATTCCACGCAAGCAGTTTCGCCGCCAGCGGGTACGACCGTGCTTTCCGTGCTTCGCCGAGCATGAAGCGCCTGGCAACCTGACGCCTGGCGGGGTATACTTTGGCTGACCACATACAGTCCTGACTTGGCCGACCGCTATGCTTGCGGTTCGTCAGCTGTGGTTCCTCGGTGGAAGGACCGATGCTTCGACTTGAGCAGGTGCACAAGACGTATCGCTCCGGAGCGCAGCAAGTCGAGGCCCTGCGCGGTGCCGACCTGACCCTCGAGGGGAGCGGCTTCTTCGCCGTGATGGGCCGATCCGGCAGCGGCAAGAGCACCCTGCTGCACCTGGTCGCCGGCCTCGACCGCCCCGACCGGGGACGGATCTTCGTCAACGGCGACGAGGTGACGGCCCTGAGCGAGCGCCGCCTCACCGCCTTCCGCCGCCGGAAGGTCGGCATCGTCTTCCAGCACCTCAACCTGATCCCCACGCTGACGGCGGCCGAGAACGTTGCGCTGCCCGGCGTAATGGACGGCCAACCCCGTTCCTGGACCGACGCCCGGGTGCGCGACCTGCTGGAGCGTTTCGACCTGATCGCCCGCGCCGACCACCGGCCGGAGGCGATGTCCGGCGGCGAGCAGCAGCGCGTGGCCATCGCCAGGGCCCTCCTGTTCAGCCCCCGGCTGCTCCTGGCCGACGAGCCGACGGGGAACCTCGACTCGGCCAGCGCCGCTCAGCTCTGGCGGTTGCTCCACGACCTCGCCGAGCAGCAGAGCCTTGCGGTGCTCATGGTGACCCACGAGCCGGCGGCCGTGATGCACTGCTCGAGGGCGTATGTCCTCGGTGACGGCCAAGTGCGCGGCCACTTCCAGGTGGAAGGACTCGATGCGAGCGCTGTGGCATCTCGCTATCAACAGCTTAGCCGGTAGGCGCGGCCGCACGGCCCTGCTCGTGGTAGCCGTGGCCCTGGCCACCGTGCTGACCGTTGGGGTCGCGGCGTCGGTCGGGACCCTCACCCGGTCCATCCGGCACGTGGTGGGGCGCGTGGTGGGACTAGCCGACGTGCACGTCCGGCACCGATTCATGGGCCGCGTGCCGCAGTCGTTGCTCGACGAGGTCCGCTCCTGGCCGGACGTCCGCCTGGCCGCCGGAAACGTCGAGGGCGGCGTGACGCTTCGGCTGAAGCGGACCGATCGCAAGGTCACGGCGGCGCTGCGCGGGGTCGAGCCTCGGCTCGAAGCGGCGCTCGCCCCGCGGGACTTCGTGGCCGGGCGCGCCACCGAGTCCGACGACGAGATCGCGCTTTGCCCGCGCCTCAAGCGTGAGCTCCAAGCGGAGATCGGCGACATGCTCGAAGCCGTCGGTCCCGGCGGGACCGGCGAGTTGACCGTCGCAGGCATCTTCGACCGGCCGACCTTGGCGGTGATTCAGCCCCCGATGGCCCTGGTGGGGCTCGCGCGGGCCCAGGCGATGATGGGTCAGTCGGGGGCGCTCAAAGGGATCGATGTCCGGCTGCGCGAGGGCGTCGATCCGCAGGTGTTTATCGACTCCCACAAGGCCCGTCTGCCCGCCGGGGCCGTGTTCATTACGTCGGCGTCGGTCCAGGCGGGCGTGGACCGCCATCTGCGCTTCGCCGACCTGCTGTTGAACGTCCTGATCGTCCTCACGTCGCTGTCGGCGGGCTTCCTGATCCTGACGAGCCTGACCACGGCCGCCACGCAGCAGATACGCGAGATGGCCATCCTCCGGTGCGTCGGGACGGGGCGGGGTCAGCTCGCGGCCGCCCAGTTGGCGGCCGGGTCGGTGATCGCGCTGCTCGGCGCAGCGGTGGGCACGCCGCTGGGGCTGCTGGCCGCGTACGGGCTGTACCGGCATTTCCAGAACTCGCTGCCCGGCGGCTTCGACGCGAATCCGACGGGCGTGGCGACAGCGGCGGCGGGCGTTCTGCTGGCGGGGTGGCTGGGGGCGTCATACCCGGCGCTGCTGGCAGCGACGGCCCGCCCGCTCCAGGCCCTGACCGTCCGGGCGCGCCGGCCGGGCCGCCGCCACATCCTCTTGTGCGGGACGGCAGGGCTGCTGCTGGTCGCGGTGCAGCCGGTGGCGATGGCCCTGCCGGTCGGAGGCGACTGGGTGGCCTGGTTCTGGGTGTACGCCGGGCTGCCGGCGATGTTCCTGGGCTACTTCCTTCTGAGCGTGCCGCTCCTGGAGGTGATTGTCCGGGGCGCGGGGCCGCTCCTGAGTCGGATGCTGCTCCTGCCGGGCAGGCTGCTTTGCCAAACGGTTCTGGCCACGCCCATCCGTCAGGGGTTGACGGGCGGCACGCTGATGGTGAGCCTGGCGTTGCTCGTCATGGTGTGGACCGTGTCGCGCAGCCTGATGGCCGGGTGGTTCGAGAACCTGCGGATGCCCGACGCTTTTGTCTATGCGATGCCGTCGCTCACCCAAGAGCAATGGCAGGCCATCCGGAAGGTGGATGCGGCCACGCAGGCCTGTGCGGCGACGGCCTTCCCGGTCCAGACGGTGGGCATGCAGTTGGGCATGAAGGGAATCACCCCGGCCCAGACGCTGTTCGTCGGCACGGACGTGGCGTCGTTCGTCCGGATGACCCAGTTGAAATGGCACGCAGGCGACCCCGAGACCGCCCTGCGCCGGCTGGAAGGAGGGCGCGCCCTGCTTGTCAGTTGCGAATGGTCGGTCGTCCACGGCGTGAGCGTCGGCTCCCCGCTGACGCTGGAGACGCTGGCCGGGCCCGTGGAGTTCGAGGTGGCCGGCGTGATCGCCTCACCGGGCCTGGACCTGGCGACGCACGCCCTGGGCATCTGGGGGCTGTTCAGCGACGTGTCCGCCAGCAGCGTCTTCGGCACGCGAGAAGACGCGAAGCGCTGCTTCGGCATCGAGGCCCCCAACCTCGCGCTCCTCTCCCTGCGCGAGGACACGAGCGACGAGGAGGCGATCCGACAGTTGACCCAAGCCGCGCCGGGCAGCCGGGCCGCCACCAGTCGCGCGATCCGCCGAGGCATGAGGTCGGCGATGGATCGGCTGACGGTCATCGGCAGTGCGGTGGCCATCGGCAGCCTTCTGCTGGGGTGCGTGGGGGTGGGCAACCTGATCGTGGCGGAGGTGACGTCGCGGCGGTTCGAGTTCGGCGTGCTCCGCGCCATCGGCGCGCCCCGAAGCCTGCTCGGCAGACTGGTGGCGGGCCAGACACTGATCGTCGGGCTGGTCGGTTGCTCCGCCGGGACGATGCTCGGCACGGAATTCGCGCTCGTCGAGCGCGGGCTTCACCAGCGTCTCGTGGGCGTCACCTACGCTCTGCACCTGGCGTGGGACGTGATCGCCTGGGGCACGCTTGTTGTGCTCGCCGCCGCGCTGCTTGCGGCCCTGCCGACGATCTGGAGGCTGATGCGCTATCCCCCGCGTGCCCTGCTCGCACGGCTCGAATAGATCTCCGGCACGGCTTCACCTGCGAAGGCCGCCGCGCGAACTTGCGATCCCGCCTGACCCGCCGCTTCCGCGGCGGGCTCGGATGACTACCTCTTTTCCCAGCCGCTGTAGTGCACGTCCACGAAGAGCGGCTCGTCGAGGACAAGGATCTTCTCGAGGCGGAACAGTTGCCCGTCGATCGGCAGGTTGACGCGTATGGGCGTCGCCCCCGTGGCGGCCGTCGCGGCGTCGGTCTGGGCCTGGGCCGCCTGCTGGAGCGCCTGGGCGGCGTTCTCGGCCTGGACGGCCGGCTCGTTCAGCGCCCCGGTCAACTGCCGGAACTCCTTCACGACCGTCAGCGGGCCCTCGATGGCCGGCTCGCTCGACCACGCCTTCGTGTACTTGCCTTCCTTCGGCAGGTACAGGTTGACCATGAGGTGCGTGATGGGTTCGCTGGAGCGCGGCAGGACGATGTGGAGCGTGCCGGCCGGGGCGGGTTTCGCCGGCGCCTCGCCCGCCTTGGCCTCGGCGCCCTTCTCGACGTACACCAGCTCGACGGGGAACGCCGCAAGGCCGCTGGCGGCCCCTTCTGACCGCACGAGCGGAATGAGGATGTGGCTCTGATCGTCCTTGGCCGGGCGGATGGACTTGCCGCTGACGCTGGCCGACCAGATGTCCACGCCCTCCGGCATCGCCAGGCGCAGGAACTGCTGGCGGTTGTTGCGCACGTTGTAGACGATCTTCGTGATGCGGCGGCCTTCCGCCGTCTGCATCGTGGTGATGACCGCCGAGTCGATGATCGTCACCAGCACGTTCACGTCGGCGTGCTTCTTGATCGCCAGCGGGATGTCGAACGTGTCAGCGACATATCGATACGCCAGCAAGATCGGCTGGGTGGTGATGCTGAGCAGCTCAACCGGCAGCTCGCGCACGTCGATGGCCGTGGCGCCCTTGAGCTGCGGGGCCGAGAGCTCGACGTTCGCCAGCGCCACGACGCCGATGTGCCCCTTCTCGCGCACCACGTCGACCGCGCGGATGACCGGCAGCGTGCCGGCGGTCTGCTCGGCCGCCGTCGGCTGCTCGTAGGTGATGTTGAGCATGTAATCGCCGATGACCTCGCTGGCGAGGGCCACGTTGAGCTCCTCCTGCGTCACGCGCCAGTCGCGCACCTTCTCGCCCTTGGCCTCCAGGATGCTCACGCCCTTGGGCAGCTTGAGCTTCAGGACGCGCACGCCCGTATGGAGAATGCTGTACTTGATGCGCTCGCGGCCGATGAGGATGCCGTCGCCGACGGCCACCAGGGTCTGCGTCTCGGCGTAGAGCTTCGGCGGCACCTTCTCGGCCTCGGGGATGGCGCGTTCCCACGAAAGCTGCACGGGCGCCGCCGCCGGCAGGGCCGCCAGCACCTGCGTGACGCCCGCGGCCTCCTTCTTCACCACCGACTGGGCGCCCGCCACCTGGATGTCGACGCCCGTCTGGGCCACCTTGAGGTCCAGCACGCACGTGCCGCTGGGCACCCGGTCGAAACGCAGCGTGTTGGAGCCGGCCTGCTCGGTCACCGCGACGGCGAACGTGGCCGTGACGGTGATATCGCTGGGGGCCGCGGCCGTCAGAACCTCGTAGAAGTTGTTGGCCAGCCGCACGTACGCCCCCTGCGGCACCTTGATGTCCTGGATGGCCACCGTGGCGGGCAGAAGCGGGATCACCTTCCACGCGTTGTCCTTCAGGAGGGTGATCTTGAAGGTGGCGGTGAAGACCGCCCCGTCCTTCGCCAGCGTGCCGGCGTACTCGGCGCTCGTGAGGGCGAAGTCGGTGGGCGGCGGGGGCGCGTCCTTCTTCTTCTGGTTGATGCTCCATACGAGCAGGGTCTTGAACTCCTGCCACGGGATGCGGATCTTGGTGCCCTGCCCCACGTTCTCGATCTTGATGCCCAGGAGCGTCTGGACCTCGTCCCACGAGAGCGTGAACATGCCCGCGTCGCCGGGCTTGGCCTCATCGTAGCCGGTGATCTTCTTGAAGGTGTCCCACGGCAGGATGACCTTGGCGCTCGAGTCGGCCTCGGCCACCGCGGGTTTCGGCTCGGCCGCCGGCGCCGCCGCCCCCAGGGCGACGACCGCCAGAACCGCCATCATTGCCAGTCCTGTTGCTTTCATCTCTTCTCTCCTTGCCAAGTGTAGTCCGTCACCAGTTCCAGCGTATCGTTGGTATCGAGAAGCGTTTTCTCGAACTTGACCGTGTAGCCGACCGCCGGGACGACCACCGCCGCCGGCACGCCGGGGAACCGCACCGGTGCGGCCTCGGCCGACCAGTGCTGCATGCGGCCGGTCTTGACCGCCGTCAGGTAGCGGCCGTTATTGATCACCAGGTAATCGTCGAGGGGCACTTCGAGCGTGTTGCCGTTATAGGCGAGCGTGTTGGCCTTGTCGGCGGCGCGGGCGATCTCGACCACTCCGCCGTTGGCCACGAGGGCGCTGGTGCCGACGACCGCGTCGAGGCGGACTTCGTTCGTCCCGGCGGCCACGCCCGCGTTGGCCGCCCGCTGCTCGAGGTCCAAGAGGGCCAGGAGCTGGCCTTCGTTGGCCATGGCGTAGCTGACGCCGTTCGCCCCGCTCTTCCACTGGATGCCGGCGTTCACGGCGGTGTCGGCGGGCACGAGAACGTTTCGCGAGCCGACCGGCACGCGCTGGCCCATGTTCACGCGCAGCCGGTCCAGGACCCGCTGGACCTGGTTGATGGCGCCGGGATCGTTCGGCAGGACGAGGGTGCCGTTGTTCACCGTCACGGAATTGTCGAAGTGGCCCTCGCCCACGGACACCCCCAGAACCCCGCCGCCGACATCGAGGGCGATGCCGCTCCTGAAGCTGACGTCCCGCCGGACAACCGCCTGCCCCTGGCCGGCCTTCGGCTGGAACGCCCAGGCGTAGTTGCCGGCGACAAACTCGGCGAGTTTCTTGTCGCCGTCAAGGTCGACCGTGAGGTCCCGCACGTCGATCTGGACCTTATTGAGTTCTTTCGATTTCTCGCTGACGATCTGCCGCGCCTTCTCGAGTTTCTGCCGGACCTCGCCCAGGTCCATCCGCCCGGAAACACCGGGTGGGGCTGCGGAGGGGGAGGGCTCGGCCGACTTCATGCCTGGCGCGAGTCCGGAGTCCGGCGCCGGTTCAGGCTTGGCAGCCGGCCCGCCGAAGAAACCGCGGCCCGCGGTGCCGGCGGAGCGCCCCGCCACCACTTCGGCGGCACGGTGGGTGGTCTCGTAGTCCTTCTCGAGGTTCTTCACGAGCGCATCGGCCTCGACGATCCGCCCCTGGCGGGCCAATTCGGCGGCCTGATCGGCCCGGGCCGCCAACGACTTCGCCTTCTCGGCCACTTTCAGGCCGAGGGCAGACGACGGGGCCGGCGTGGCTTGCGCCGCAGGCGCCTCGGGCACGAACATCCGCGCATCCATGCCGGTGGCCTTGTCGGGGCGCACGATCATCTCTTCGAGCGTCTTGCGGTCGGCTTCCGTGCCGCGGATGATGAGGGCGTTGGTGGCCGCGCCGGCCGCGATGTCGGCGAACCCGTGCGCGACAGTGCCTGGCGGCACCCTGGCGTAAGCCACGACTTCCGGCGTGATCTGTTCTTTCAGTTCCCTGAGCTGCTCGACCTGCTTCTGAAGCTCGACGATGCGGCCGGTGCCGAGTTTGAGGGTTCCGGCGCTCACCGTCGTTCCGCCGGTGAATCTTCCGCTGATTGTTCCGCCGCCTCCGCCTAAGGGGTCCGGCGCGCGGCCGGCCCTCGTCGCCAGCTTGTCGCCCAGCTTGAGCTGCTGCTCGGCCAAGGCCTCGTTCATCTCCACCTGCGGGGCCGTCGGCCTGGGCTCTTGGACCGGCTGGGCCGCCGGCGCGGCCTGGCCCGGCTGTCCGCCACGTGCCCCGGAAGGCCTTCCGGGCGTCGCGACGCCCTGTTGGAGATTCACATCGAACTCGAAGGCATAGTCGCCGCCTTGGAGCTTGGCCGTGCCATCGCCGGCCAGCGCCTCGACCACCTGGGCCATCTCCTTGCCGCCCTTCTCGGCGATGGTCCCCTTGAGCGACGCGATCTGCTGCTGAAGCTCGGCCAGTTTCTTCGATTCCTCCTGGCGGCCGCGCTCCTGCTTGCCGAGGAACTCCTTGGCCTTGCGGACGGTAGCCTCCTGCTCGCGGGCCACCTCGCCGCGGCCCGCCAGTTGGCCGGCCAGGTTCACGGCCACCTTGTAGGCGGCCTCGGCCTTGCTCTCGTCGCCCTTCTGGAGGGCCTCCTCGGCCCGCTCGAGGGCCTCCTGCTGCTTCCCGATGACCTCGACGTTGCCCGCCTGCTGGGCCATCTGGACGGCCTTGGCGGTGGCCCGCAGGCCGCGGTCCTCCCCGGCCCCGCCCGAGTCCTTGCCGCGCGCGATGTCGATGTTGCCGAGATATTTCGAGGCGTTGTCGGCCTCCAGCGATTTCGGCGCGACCGTCATGACCTGGCGGAACATCTCGCCCGCCTTCTCGTAGTTGCCGCGCTGATAGTAGTCCACGCCGCCGCGGTAAAGGTTCTTGCCCTGGAGCACCGTGTTCTGAAGATCGGCGGGCCCGTTCACGTCGCGCTCGCCCGCGACCTGGGCTTTGACGTCACTGTCCGTCGCGGTGCCGAACAACTGCCCCACCGCCGGCGTCTGGCCGAGCCGCGGCGCCTTGACCGGCTTGGGCGGCAGCTTGGCCAGGTGCCCCGTGCCGTACTCGAACTCCAGGTTCGCCGTCTCGCCCGACCACGCGGGCACGCGGCGGAGCGTCCCCTGCCACTCGCCCGCCTTCAAGCCGTCGGGCAGCATCAGGGCGCACCGCGCGTAGGCGACGGGCAGGTCGATCCGCGCGAGGGGCAGGCGGAACTTGCCCTGCCGCGCCAGGCCCGGCCCGCGCATCACGTACACGATCTCGACGGGGAAACTGATCAGCCCCGCCGTCGTCAGCACCGACTTCTCCAGCGGCACGTAGACCCCGTGGTCGGGGCCGCGGGCCAGCGGCCTGTGCTGCTCGGCCACGCGGGCGACGATGAGCTGGGCCCCTTCCGGCAGGTCCACCCGCATGTACTGCTGGCCGCGGTTGCGGACCTCGTAGATGACCTTGACCATGACGTGCCCGTCGGGCCGATAGAGGACCGTGTAGAGGGCCGAGTCGGCCAGCGTCTCGCGGACGGGGAACTCCGACATGCCCACGAGGTCCACCCGCGCCTCCCACGCCCCGCCTGTCAACGTATAACCATACATAGCCGGCGCCGAGAGCAGGGCGCGCGTCTCGTCGGGCAGGTCGGCCAGGGCCACCGGCGCCATGCCCGCCGGATCAAGTTCCAGAAGGACGCCGCCCGCCCCGCCGGCGATGGCCAGCGTGCCGCCGCGCTGGGCCGCCCCCGCCACGCCGAACATCGGCAGGGTCATCCGCCCCGTCGCCGGCCGCGGCGACTCGAAGGAGAGGACCAGCCGCGTCCGCTGCGCGATCGGCCCGCGCAGGAACACGCGGGCCGTCGCGCCCTGCACCTGCACCTCGCGAACGTCGGGGCCGGCGATGCTCACGCGGTCGGCCCCCGGCGGAAGGGTGACGGTCAGCTCCGACGTCTCGCCGCCCCACAGCCGCAAGTTCAGGATCGCCCGCACCTGGTGGGTCCCCTCGCCGAGCGTCCAGCCGATCTCGGACCGGGCCTCGACCTGGGCCTCGCGGTGCACCGGCGGCTGCGGGCGGCGCCAGGTGACCTCCAGCGACGTCGCCGGCGCGAGGCCCACCGTGCCGCGGGTGCCCTTCTCGTCGCCCACGATCGCCAGGGGCGACCCTTTGAACCGGACCTCCCACGCCTCTTTCGACTCGACGACGGCCGCCGCGAGCGCCGCCTTCGGCGTCTGGAATGCGATTCGCAGGCCCTCGGCCGACGGGCTCGGCTTGATCGACGCCTTGGCCGCCACGCGGTACCGGCCCGCCTCGGGCGGATCGAAATAGAACCAGCCGTCCTTGTCGCGCCTCAGGTCGATCTTGCGGCCATCGACCGCCGCGTCGCGCCACACGATCGCCGCGGGGAGCAGCCGCACAGGCTGCGGCGGCACGCCGGGCAGGCTCACGACGTCAAAGACCGGCGCGACGGCCGCTTCGGATTCGCCGACCTCGACGCTCCACGCGACCCGCTCGATCCACGTGGCCTCGGGAGGTTTCGGCAGGACCGGCCCGGCCACGATATCGCGGATGAGCTGCTCGTAGACCGAGAGGGGCATCTCGACCTGGGCCTTGGGCCAATCGGGGACCTGCTTGAGGATTTCGCCGACGAGGTCTTCGCGCGCCACCTCCCCGGCCGCCGGCACTGCCGCGACCAAGAGAAGAAACACGGGCAGGTAGAGGTTCCGGTTCATGCGCCGTCCGGTTGGTTCAGCCCGCTGCCGCATGCCCCGCGTCGGCCGGGCTCACATAATAAGACTATCGCCACGGGGGGAAGTTCCACAAAATTCCCGCGGACCCCACTTTGCGCGGCGGGTCTCTCGGTGTATGCGGCGTCATTCCCGCTGTGCGCGGCGGGTCTCCTGACCCGCCGCGTGCGTGCGCTGCCCCCGCAGATCGCCCGTTTGTTACGCGGGGGTCAGGGCATGTGTGTAGCGTGGGTGGCACGGTCACGCGCCGTTGCGTGGCCGTGCTTGCTCCCCCATGCGACCGTGCACGGCCGGATAGCCGGGTGGCATGCCCACGCCGCTGTTCGCGTGGGCATGCACCCCGGACCTCGGCGAACATGCCCAGGCAAAGGCGGCCTGGGCATGCCACCCTGCGAGTGAACGTCCGCACGCTAGACAGGTACGGGTCAGAAGCCACCCCGCGCAGACCCTCAAGCGGCGCAGCACTTGTGATATACTGAAGGTCAGGAGGCGCAGGCCGGGGCGTCGCCCCGGCCTACGGCAGGACCCCGGAGGACCGCCATGCCCATCTTCGACGTGACCGTGCCGATGACGCCCAACATGCCCCTCTACCCCGGCGACCCGCCGTTCGAGTTCGAGTGGGCCCGCACCATCGCCGGCGGCGCGACCTCGAACAACTCCAGGCTCACCCTCGGCTCGCACACCGGCACGCACCTCGACGCACCGCTGCATTTCATCCCCGGCGGCGGAACGGTCGAGAGCGTCCCGCCGGAGGCCCTCGTCGGCCCGTGCGTCCTCGTGGATGTGGGCGACGCCGACCTCATCACCCGCGAGGTGATCGAGCGGCTGAACCTGGCCGGCCGCCGGCGGATCCTCTTTCGCACGAAGAACTCGGCGTGGATCGCCAAGCGGTTCCACCAGCCGTTCGTCGCGTTCTCGGCCGACGGGGCCCAGTACCTGGCCGTCCTGGGGCCCATGCTCATCGGCATCGACGCCCCGTCGCTCGACCCGCGCGGCACGATTGGCCATCCGGCCCACCTGGCGATCCTGGGCAGCCGGTCGATCAAGGGCGCGATCGAGTGGCTGAACCTCGCGGGTCTGGAGACCGGCGAGTACGAGCTCTTCTGCGGCCCGCTGCGCGTCGTCGCCGGCGAGGCCGCCCCCTGCCGCGTGTTCCTGCGCCGGCCGTAGCGTACTGGCCGCAGCTAAACTCTTGATTGTCGCGGCGCATTCATTACCATGCACACGATTCGCAAAGCACTCCAGCGCCGCTTGGCCCCGTGCGCGGTGGGTCTCCTGACCCACCGCGCCGAGACTGCCCCGTAGCGGCCAGAAACGCACGCACGCGGCGGGTCAGGAGACCCGCCGCGCCGAGCAGCGCTGTAGCGATAGGAGGTACCCGATGATGCCGGGCAACCGATTCTCTCGCCGCTCGCTCCTCGGCCGGTCGCTCAAGGCGGCCGCCGCCCTGACGACCTTCACCCTCGTGCCGCGCCACGTCCTCGGCGGGCCGGCCTACGTCTCGCCCGCCGAGATGCTCACGCACGCCGTCATCGGCGTCGGCGGCATGGGGTCGGGCCACATCGACTACGTGCGCGGCGACTCGGGCGCCAGGCTGCTGGCGGTCTGCGACGTCGACGCGGGCCACCTGGCGGCCGCCGTCAAGAAGGCCGGCGAGGCGTGCAAGGGATACAAGGATTTCCGCGAGGTGCTTGACCGCGGCGACATCAACATCGTGCACATCGCCA
>Ga0315273_10001966_pt1 | contig 23894 bp, 26 predicted proteins | sample YL17G02_0_MG_FD_205753 | JGI IMG/M metagenome (GOLD analysis project Ga0315273, IMG submission 205753) | Sediment microbial communities from Yellowstone Lake, YNP, Wyoming, USA - YL17G02_0 | ecosystem: Environmental > Aquatic > Freshwater > Lake > Sediment | place: USA: Wyoming | collected...
TATACAATATAGTAAACCAACCAGCGGCGTCGATAAGATTCGTATGGAACACGTTCAATGTCATCAAAACGATACGGTCCTTCAGTTACTTCATTGCTAGAGACCTAATCTTCAGTTCCATCAACAAAACATTTGCAATCAGGTATGATGTTTATTCCAAGCGCAAGATATTAATGCGAGAACCATTGTCCCGTTACTATAGGGATAAACTAGTTGAAGCGATGCGCAACTTCGATAGTAGCACCATTAAAATGATGGATGTGAATGTAACGGGTATCACATTCGGTCCGACCAAACCGAAACAGACACTTCATGGCGCAACGATTACCATGCAATTCATATTCAAGGGTGCTGACGATTGGGAGCAATAACCGGCGCGTTACGGATTATATATAAGTTGACTGGCATAACTGCCCATTCCACGGACCCGTATCATCGCTTGGTTTCAGAGATTTACGACTATCTCTTATCATTAACTGTTCCTGGGGGTGACTTCGAAGGTTTCAAAGTATATCCATTCAATCCCAAGAATAAGCAACTGTTTTTTCCGTGCCTGATAATAGAGAACGAACATGGGATGGGGCATCATATCTTCGGTCGGGAATACAAGGAAGGCGGGGCCATTGTAGTAAAAGTAATGTTCACTCACAAAGAGTTTTACATTCTGGACGTGATGTAAATGGTCAGATTAGTTTCCGACGAAGAAAATATTTTGGGTTATCTTCGGATTCCTTCCCAAATAGAAACCCCTTCATTGACAGAAAGCAAAATATCTGCAATCATCGCGTTTTATTCGATAGAAAAAAGCATACTTTCATCTGACAAATTTGTTTGGAAACTAATAAAAAAGATTTATATATCGCATGGATTATCGTGGAGAATATGTTCTTCCATTGGTTCTTCAGATAAGTTACTATGGAAAATAAAAACGACCATTGGTAAAACAAATAAAACGATGTATCATATTTGGAATAAGTTATCTTCGACTGATAAAATTGTTTACAGAATCCAGAATAAAATAATATCCCCCCGAAAAATTGTCTGGAGACTATGCAATATAATCTATTCCGAAAAGACAATCAATTGGAGAATACGTTCATTGATTGGAACGATTGATATACTCCGGTGGAGAATAAGATGCGCAATAGGAACAAGTGACGCATACACATGGAGAATACTTGGACGTATATCTAATGTCAAGACCGTCATGTGGAAAATATTCAACTATAGAAATTCCACTAAGAAATTCATTTACAACATGCGCAATGTGATAACGATAAACAAGCGGTTATTGTATCGCATCCGTGGAATCATAGGTATAAACAAGAAAGTAGTATGGTCTGTACGGACGAGACTCATATCGGGCAAACTCTTCAAATGGAGAATACAGAACATAATAAGTGAGACCATTCGACCAGTTTATCGTTTGCTCGGTCGCGCATTATCTGCGAAGAGAGCAATCTGGAGAATACAGAATAGGATAACCAATGGTAAGAGATTCATATTCAATATAAGCGGTCTCGTAACTAAAACCAAACTATTCGTTTATCAACTACGTCGCATGATTGGCGATTATAGAATGCCGTTAGGGACGTTCCGTATACCTGGACAGATAGAAACACCGACTGTTCTGGATAACAACATTATTCTAGTCCCAACATATAGCATTCGTTTTTCAATGGGGACTTCGGATACTGTCAAGTGGTCCATTAAAAAAACGGTCGGTACATCCGATATGTATCTCTGGAAGATATTCAATTATGCAAGAGTTACCAATAAATCAATCTGGAACGTAAGAAACATCATCAGAACATCAGATAAACACATATACAACATAATAAGGAAAATTGGTTCTTCTAAGAAGGTGGTGTACGGGATAAGATTCGCAATCGGCGAAACGGTGACATCATTATGGAGAATAAGGAATATCATACGAATATATGATGCGTACGCATGGAGCATTAAGAAAACAATAGGCGCAACTGACAAATATGTATATCGTATCCGAAATGTCATACGTTCTCCGAAGAAACTTGTATTCAACATAAGGAACGTAATACTCAAATCCCGTTCGGTATTATATAACATCCACGGAATATTATTAGCATCCAGAAAGATATCGTACTCGGTGCTTCGGAAGATAGGGGACTACAGAAATCCTATTGGCGCGATGTTGTTACCAGCGCAAATAGAACACGTTTCGATTCCTGACGAAAATGTGCAACTCGTCCCAGCATATTCTCTGAGAAGAATGATACATTCCGATGAATCCATCCTTTGTTTGCCACTCAATCAATCATATGGTTTGTTGGCTTTCGACCATTCTAATTTCAACAGACACGGTTTGCTAACTTCGTCAGTATGGAATAATGGTAAAACCGGCGGAGGAATATATTTAGACGGAACCACCGGAGATTTCATAGAGATACCAAGTGACGGTTTGAAACCTTCTTGGATGTCATTCTCCGCGTGGATTAAACCAATGGACGCTACAGAAACTCTCAGGATGATTGTCAGCGCAGGACGAGATTATTGGGTGTCCGGTTTCAACTTCGCTACATATGGTGACAAACTTCGCATAATGATTGATACTGGATATGTCGTTGAAACGACCACCGACGATATAGTATATAACACCGCATCGTGTCTCACAATAGGAGATTGGAATCATGTCGCATTCACATACGATAGTCAATATCTTATTATTTACTGTAACGGCGCGGAAGTTGGCAGGACCGCATCCAAAGGAGCGATAACCTACTACTACGAAACACCGTTAACTATAGGCGTCATGTCTATGTATCACGACACGACCAAATACTTCAAGTTCTATGGTTACATAGATGAAGTAAGAATGTACGACCACGCAGTAGATTCTTCAACGATAAGAAATCACTATCGTCTCGGATATTATGCAATATCATCAAACAATTTGTGGAATATCAATAAAGCAATCGGAGAAGTCAATTCGTTAAAGTGGCGCATAAGAGGATTAATAGCATCATCGGATAGATACACATGGAACGTGAAAAACTATACCAGGGCCACTAAGAAACTCGTATACATATTACGCGGCCAACTCGTAAAGGGAATATCCATCAAATGGCGCATTCGCGGATTGATAAATAACAAAGACACCTTCAAGTGGAATGTGCAGGGGACAACTATTGCTCTAAGGACGTTCGTATATAACACCCGCGAATTCGTACACGACTTCAGGAAGCCTCTCGGTGGATTCCTTATCCCGTCGCAACTAGAAAGTGCCGCAACGGACGAACCATTCACTAGATTCGATGATATCCATTATCATATACGGAAAGCCATAAATTCATACGACAAGTTAATATACACAATCAGGAATTACGTTCAACCGACATCGGACAGATTCCGGTCCATCATTTATAACATCCGAGAAATGATATGGGACGCGAGAAAACCAATCGGAAATATTTCTTTTCCAATAAGATTGGAAACTGTTCACATAGAAGATATAAGAGCATCAGTGATAATATATTCATTACGTGATTATGTATATGACTGGAGAAAACCATTGGGTGCATTCTCATTACCGTCTCAATTGGAAAGTCCGGCAGTCAACGAATCATATGCTAAACAACACAGATTCGTTTATTGTATCCTCAAACCAGTAATTCCGTGGAAAATATTTGTTTCATACAGTATTCTTAAAAAGATTAATACAAATAAAAGTTTGCGATATATCATATTCAAATCGACGGCAACAATATTAAGAATTTCGTATAGAATGAAGAAAGATATACGAAGAAGATTGGTTCCGTTCTGGAACATCAATATATCAATCGCATCTAATTCCATGGATTTGAAGTGGAATCTACGCAACATAATCACTACCGATAAGCATGTCATATGGAACGTAATCATGCGCGCGCGTTCCCTAATGAGATTGAAGTACGATATAAACAAATATACTGGAAGGACCGCCAATATCAAGTACCACTTGAGGGCGGCGATTGTCAAAGAATCGTTTATAATCAAATACAATCTCAGGATGAAGATATCCGAAATGGACGTACTTTCGTACAGGATACGAAACAGGATAGGTGCAACCGATAAATATATATACCGTATCTTCAATAAGATAAAGAACGACAAGGATTTAAGATACCGTATAAGAGGCATCATAAGAGAAACATTCGTTTCAGTATATGATATCAACAGGAAGATAGGGACGACCGATAAGTTCATATACTCCTTCCGGTTCAAGATTGCCGCAACTGACAAATACGTATATTCCGTATACGGAAGGATACGAACATCGGATATCTATAGGTACAATCTGAGGAAGTACATAACATCCGGGAAGCGTCTGAAGTACAATGTGCGCGGTCTAATCAGGGAAACCCTTAAGACGGTATATGGCATTCGCGGTGTTATACGGGAGACATTCAAATATGTATACAATATTCGTCATGGGATAGTCGGCGATACGAAATTCGTCTACAGTATATTCAGGAAAATACGTGTAACTAACAAGATAACATATAGTCTATATAGATTCGCCAGAGACGACATGACAATGAAGTACCGCATTCGAAAGTCAATCGCGGATGGCGTGACACCAGTTTATTCCATATACAAATCAATAAGAGAAGCTATAACACTAGAATATGTACTGCTCGGTAGGCTCCGTTCGACAGCCGCGTTGAAGTACTCCATAAGGAAGTCCATATCCAATAGGAAGAAGGCAGTATATTCCGTACATAGATTCATATCCAGGGATGTCGATATCAGATACCGGATACGTTCAATCGTACAAACAACCGACGAATTAGCGTACAACATACTCGAAAAGATACTTTCTACTGACCACTTGTCGTACCGCATACTAGGAAGGGTGTCTGTAAGAGATATCTACATATACAATATTCGAAACTCAATCACGGCAGATTCGGACTTCAAATATAAGATACTCGAATCAGTCGGGGCAAAGGACTTCGTATCTCTCTATAATATACGTTTCAGTATAGGAGACACGTTAAAGGACGTGTACCATGTCATCAACAAGGTTCCGAGCATGGTCACATACCACTGGAACATATTCCCAGGAAGGCCGATAATACATTCCGCCGACCCATATAACCGTCTCAGAGACGAATTATACGATTACTTCAAGGCCATGACTGTTAAGGATGGCGATTTCGAAGGGTTCATGGTATATAAGAGACGCCCAACGACAGAAGCCATGTTCACCCCATGCATAATCATAGATATCATGAAGGGAGAGGCCGACGAACTCGAAGGTCCAGAATTCTCGGAAGGCGGCCATGTCAAAGTAGAGGCGTATTTCAAGCATGATAAGTCCGTTATAATAGGCGTATTTGGCTGAAACGGATATTTAATTTAACGCCATATAATAATAGTGAGCAGTATAGAGCTATGAAAAATAGCTTTAACATCTGAAAAAGGTGAATAGAATGTCATTTAAGGCAGGTAAGAACTACAGAGTGTTCATTACGACGGAGAATAGCACCGCCGCAATCATGGCGACTGGAACCCCGGATGCTGTCACCACGACTGGTCTAGGACCGAATGGTGGAGCGTCTTTATTGGGAATCGCCAAACTCGGAGAGGTAACAGGAACATCTTCAACGGCCAGCGAAATCAAGAATGTGGAGGCTATCGAGCACAAGCCTAAACACATAGATGCGCCGGTCGAACTTTTTGGTAACACGAGACAACTCGATAACCCGATTCGAGAGGACTGGGAATTCACGGTTACTAGAAAGGGCGAGGACAAATTATTCTTCAGACTCTTTAGATACGCCAGGTTCGGCGTCACGGGTAGTGATGCTACAGCCGACCTATATGACGGTCTATCCACCATGCAGAACACGACTGGTTACAGATTATATCTCTATGACGGAACCGACTTCGATGTTTATTACCAGGGAACCATTGCTCCTGAAGGATATGTTGAGACACTATCCCCGACGGGTATCACGTCGCAACAGATTACCTTCAAGGGCGGCAAGTGGAAACCAGGATTGGAATCAGCGTCAATGACAGCAGTCGAATCTATCCTACAGTAGATAATATAAGGTGAGACGATATGACAGAAGAATGGAAAACAGTCGATGAGCTATTAGAAGAACTTGAACGTGTAAAGTATGCTTCAGCGGAATATATGGGCAAGACCATAAAATTCGCGTGGAAGGAAGTCCCGGATACCGTCAATCTCGATGTCAAATTCGAGAAGACATTCTCTGATATGACCGAGAACGAGAAATCCGATGCGAACTTCAAGCTGATGGAAGCTGAGACATTCGCCCGTATCCAGGCCGCTGGTCCGCAACCGGATTGCTTCCAGGGCAATGTGATAACTCTGGAAGTATGGGCCAAGATACCGAAGCGTTTAAAGGCACTCCTGATATCTGATATGTTCAATCTAATGAAGGCGCTAGAAAAACGTTTTTAACCGCTCTAAGAGAAGATATCACCCTCCCACGGGTGTATGGGCCTCTCTTAGAGCGAGGCATGTCCCTTCACGAGATTAAGAAACATACTAGGTACGAGATTCTTTTGATGCTCATGGCTTTAAGTAGATTCAATGTCCTCAAGGAAGGTGCGACCATGACGGACGATATGAAGTCCAGGGACGCTAATTCGATTGAAATCTATAATCAGTATGTAAAGGAAATCGAATATTACATCGCGCAAACAAAAGGAAAACGATTGAATGACGATTCCGAAAACGATACAGGGGGACGGCCTAGTAACGATGGTGCGGATAATTGATGAAGCATCCCCGCAGATACAGGCCACCCTTCAGACTATAAAACCAGCAACGTCAACCGCACTAATGGCGATGGGCGAGACAATCAAGGAGAGCGTTAAGAAGTCATTTAATCGCGCGCAATACGAACATGCGGACCATCCAGTTACCGTCAGATATAAGATGTTGACTGGTGGAAGTCCAATGGCATTAGAAGAGACGGGCGCGCTCAAGGAAGCACTAGATAGTTGTGATGTCAAATTGTCTTTCAAAGGAAAGAGACAAAGCGTGACAATCGCATGGGATTTCCCGTCTGCCGAAGGAACGGGTTTGGCTCCCGGTAGTAGAAAAGATAATTCATTCATGTATTTTCTAGCGCAGGAATTTGGTTCCACTAGAATGAAGAAACGCTTATTTGTAAGAGATTACGAAATGGGCATCGAAGATAAAAGATGGACTTTAACGCCCAGACCGTTCTTCATACGCGGTGTTCAAGAAGGAACCAAAGCCGGTGAAGCTTCAATGGCGACCGCATTATCATCAACAGTCAACATGCAAGGCGGAATCATGCGCGTCAAGGGGAAATTCATGGGATATGATTCTCTCGGAGTAAGCGTGTTTCCGTCATTGGTCCCGCACACCATGTTCGGTATGGGCATGTATTTCGTTCCACCGTCCAGGTATTACGCGGTAATGGGCGCAAGCGGAGACCTAATGGGTGCATTGAAGGGTTCATTCAGCGAGAAATCAACATACGGTTATATCAGACAGATGTTATGGGGGCAAGTCGGTTTCACAAAGAAATCAAGCAGAAGGAAATTCAGAGGCAGACTCTGGGGTAAGAGGTAATTAAATGTCCCGATATGTTATGGAAATGATGGTCAGGGATGTTAACTTCAGTAGTGAACTAGCCAAAGCCCAAGCCATGCTTCAACAGACCACAGTTGTAACAATGGGACTTCAGACGGCCATGAATGCGTTGCGTATCGGCACTATGGCAGGTGCTCTTTCGATGGCCGCGTTAGTCGCGCCGACGGTTCTTCTAACTACCGCATTAGCAGATTTTGATTCTTCACTCAGACGAGCAGGTGCCATCGGTGGGAAGGAATTTAGAGACAATCTAGATAGCATGGGCACACAAATAAATTCGTTGGCTATCGAATTCGGAATTTCCGCCGATGATATCGCGGCCGGTGTTGTAGAACTTGCGAAGGCCGGTTTCGATTATCAAACGATAACAACAGAATTAATTCGAGGAACAGCGCAACTTGCAATGGTCAATCAGGAGACTTTCGAATCGACTGCACATGTAATCACATATGCTCAGGCTCTTTGGGGAGATTCTGTAGAAAACACATATCAATTGATGGAAAAGATGCATGTTGCGGCCAATCTATCAATCATGAATATATCCGATTTGGGTTCTGCGTTCGAGCAAGCTGGTTCTAGCATGGTTATCGCCGGAGCATCCTTCGACGAATTTCTAGCAGTAATAGCATCCCTTTCAAACATCGCAATTAGTTCGAGCGAAAACCTGGGTACACTTATAAACAGAATATTGGTCAACGGCGGAGAACTAGAAAGCATACTCGGTCTCGCTCCAGGTTCAGTTATCAGCGACGGTGTAATCAATATAAAAGGTCTGATGGAAGTCCTAGAGGGTTTAGGTTCCAGGTGGGAGATAACATCGGAAGTTGCTCAACTCTGGGGAGTACGTTCGGTCAAAGCATTTAACGCGGTCATGCAAACGTCTGGAAACACTTTGAAAATATTGGAAGAATTGAAAAATAGTGGCGGGCAACTCACAGACGCGTCCAATTACATGGTCACGTCTTTCGATAATTTGATAGAAAGATTAAAGCAAACATTTTTCGTAGCCTTTAGGAATACGGACACAATGAATGCGCTCAGGGACGCATTGATATCCGTTTCTTCTGCATTCGAATCTCCAGAATTTGCAACTGCAATACGGGAATTCGTCGAATTCAGCGCAAGTTTTGTTAAAGACGAAGGCCCTGGTCTGATAATGACGATTGTTGAAATACTGAAAACATTCGTTTCGCTCGCTCCAGAGATACGCGAAATGGCCCTTATGTTCAAGAATCTAATAACATTCGTTTCCAAACTGGATTCTACTGTTTTGATGTTAGTGGCTAGTTTTGTAATGATGCGAAAAGTGTTTCCGGTAGAAACCATGTTGGCATATTCGATGGCTACCAGGAATTTAAACACTAGAATAACGGCGGCTACGTTAGCTGGCAACTTCGGAAGCGCAGGAAGTTCTTCGCGCAATATCAATTACAATACACTATCGGAACAACAATATATTTCGGCGGCCACGGATTATAAAAAAGGATACGCTTCTCTTCAAACGGCGAAAAATAATTATATACAGAGTTCGGCGTTATATGCTAGGACGAATGCATCAACCACGCAGAGTACTCTTAATTTAAATACCGAAAGTCCTTTATATTATATACGCACAAATCCATATACTGGTAAAGCAGAAACGTACATGCAAAATAGTTCCGGGGCTTATAGCATTCCTTATAGCGACCGATACAAAACTCCGAATATTCAAACGCAATTATCATCTTTCGGAAGCGGTTTTTCAACACAGGGAACTATTCTTCCATCTGCTCTCGAAAGTCAGATGAATGCATATTATTCTAGAAGCGGTCTAACCGGAAGTTCTCCAACATTATATAACAAAGGAACGCAAACGATGTTAGGTGAATATGGTGCGACAGCGAATATATATCCTGCATCTAGACCTTCATATATGAATCAGTCTAAGATAGAAAGTGCTACATACACCCGTCCAATCTCTAATATGTTTCGTTTGACAGAAGCCACCACAACATTGGATATGTCTCAAACCAAATTGAATCAGGCATTGACAAATAGTAAATTGATTTGGTCAGGCGTAGATAAGGACATGAACAATGTGTATATGCGTTCTGTTCAAACCAGTGAAGGTATGTCATATCTTAGGACCACAATAGATAGTACGGGTCAATCCACACAAGTATTTAATGCAAATATGAGTAAAGGAGCAACGGCCACTCAAATGTTAGGTGTCCGTCTAAACGCACTCAAAACATCATTTTTTGCTGTCCAGATGGCTAGTATGTTAGCTTCACAATTCGGTATGATGGCTTTCATGACGGGAATAATGACGATAATTACGTCGGAACATTCTCTCACAAAAGCACTTGGAGCTATAACTGTAGCCGTCGGTCTTCTCGCAATCGCGTTCGGCATGTTATATGCTACTTCTCATCCATGGATGACACTTACTGTCGGAGTAGCGGCAGTAACCGCAATGGCTTTAACAATGAGACAGCAAATGAAGGACGCGTCAAAAGACGCAAAGAGCATGTTGGGAACGGACGTTTCGACGGGAATAATGCCAACATCCACTAGCGTTCCAACATATGCTTACGATGAAAATTCCGAAGGTAACGCGATTGGAGGAAAAGTACTTAAGACCGGGTGGAGATACATTCACAAAGGAGAATCAGTTATTCCAGCAGGGACGATTGGCGAAGTCGATAATAAGAACAACTCCTTTAGAAATTTCATGGACTTCCTCGGTTCAGTTTCGACATACGGCACAAAGACGAATACGACCACAGTTGGTCCCGCGCAAACGGTAGAAAAGAATTCGCATTATTATGATTACAAGACGATAAATGTGTACGACACGAAGAAGGACGATTTGTATAGGGTGCTTCGTTCCGAGGGGCTTGCTTAAATGCCGTCTTTACCAATGACGTGCGTGTACGTCGAACCGAATACCGCCGCGAAGGGGAACCGTTCGTTACGACTCAATACTGCCAAATCTAATTCGTACAGACCGGATGAGGCAATATCCGGTTTTCAATTGAGAACACCGTCTCTTCATAAGAATTACTTTTTAGTGAATGACTTCGAAGATTACGAAAACTATTGGGGAGATTCGCTACATGGTTTAGGAAAATTAGATTTATCAACTAGCGAAAGTCAGTGGTATAACGGCCAATCCGTTTTTCTCGGACAGACATATTCGTTCGCAAAAGAATACACTACCAGTCAGGATTTATCGTCTTATTCTGCCGCGAGTGTTTATATGAAATCTTTTTACGATGTCAATCTCAGTATCGCATTCATTGATTCGGATGGCGTTGCATCCCCATGGAACAGATTCGGCAAATTAAATAGACAATGGCGCAGACACGATGCGACCATGAGTTGGAAATATTGTAATAGTTCATCTATCAAGATAATTATGTTTCGAGAATATAGTACACCGTATGCTATTTATCACATGGATGAATTGTTATTCTATGAAGCTAATGAATCGACCAGATTGGATAGTTGGATTAATCTTCTAGCATATGATATGACAACCGAAGAGACTGGTAACTTCGGAGTGTCGGACATATGTGGGGGATACGGCGGGATAATACATAACAGCGCGCCGGATTCCATGAGAGCGACCGTGAAATACAAAACGAATTTCGCGGATATGGATGAAGATATCAGATGGCTCGATATTTGCCGTAGGAATAAAACGCCTCTTTGGCTTCGCGCGGGCGAGAACGCGACAAAGATAGTCGTGACAAAGGTGAACGAGAGGCCCGAAGAAGGAAAATGGGGCATCCGAAATGATTGCTCGTTTGATTGTATAGAGGTCTAGATATGCCTACGAATTTATATCTAAAGACGCATTCGTTTCCAGCGGTATCCCCGACCGATACCAATTCTTCGGACTTGGCCCCGGAAATCGGCGGGGTAGAAGGATATAGACCAGCAACATTGCCATCTTTCATGTTGATGGACGAAACACGAGACGCAAATATTAATACGAATATCGGAGGAAGCGTACTTTTATTTAACGATTCCAATTTCGTATTTCTAGGTGTGTGGACATCTCCCACGCTTCAGCAAACAGTCACCATTTCGGACAATTTTTATCTTTGTGCCAACATGTGCGAACAGTATGATGTAATAACAAGAGAAAAACCTGTCAACCACACATACAGCATGAATCTTTATCCGTATATGAACATGTATACATTCGACCCCGTATTAGGGAAGCGTAACACCGTTTTCATAGGATACATATCACCCGAAGCTGGTTTCGTAAATACATTGACAACTAGAACGATAGCTCCGCCGGACAATGTTCTTTTCTCAGCCGGAGACAAATTGGTGGTGGAATTATGGGCATATCACAATGCGCCTCATTGGTTCGGTTATGGAAAAGAAACCACTTCAATATTACCGGACACCCGTATTTATTTCCCAACTTTAGATATGAATTTTGGAACCTTTTCCGAGAAAACCTTAAACGAAAGATATTTCATATGGAATAAAGTTCTTCCGGAAACGTTGCTCACTAAATACCGCCTCAATCCGTTGATAGCAACCCTAAGTTCGAGATATTATATATTCGGAACGGATGTGCTCAATTGGTATTACGAGACAGAATCTCCCGGTCGCGGTCGAGCATCCCTGATGATACGGTCCAGATGCGAAAACGGTTTCGACGACAATTTTTACATCACCGATTATAATTCTAAATGGAAAATCAACGGCCCGAGCATACATCATTGTCTAATTGTAGACGATTTCGAATACTATACTGATTCGGATGGTTTCGGTGGAGTGTGGTCTATATCCGATGAGACACATTCCTTCAAGGCCACGCGTCCATGGGCGACGGACCAATCGGCCAGCAATTGTAATCTATTGACATTCTACGCGAAATCCAATAACCCGACATTGCTTTCAGCGCGTTTATGGGACAGTTCTCTACGTACAACGACAGATATATCATTCTTGATAACTGATAAATGGGAAAGGTACGAAGCCACAATCAGTTGGGGGCAGGTCGATTCTTCGGTTCTTAGAGGAATTCAATTCGAATCATCCAACAGCGGGAATATCATACTAGATGATATATTCCTTCTCAAGTACGCCACAGAATCGGAGAATTACGATTGGTCGCGCCTGATGATGCTCGGCATGGACGCATCCAGAGAAATGAGATATTCCACATTCAGGATACCTTTCACGCAGGGCGAATTGATTCAATTCCATGGTGAGAACAACGGTGAAGGCAATCTTTCATTGTTCGCGCCAAATATGGAACAGACGGAATTTCTATCAGAATTGATGCGATTCCAGAAGCCAGTATATCTGAGATATAAGAATCGAGGGGTTCCAATAATAATGCGAGACCTTAGCAAGAAGATACGAAACATCGCATCATCATCTATACAACATGAGATTACCATACAATTTTATGAATTATACGATTACTTATTATACTGAGGGATTAGATGGCTGAAATACAGGATGTGAAGTATAAGATATTGGTGGTTCGAACGGATTCTTCTGTCAATTCACTCGAACGGTATTTCGAAGGCGGGGATGTAGATAATAAGGTCAACGGTGTTCCGACAGCAGACTTTACATTCAATAATAAAAATCTTACATTGAGCAACGGGATTCTTTCTGGAACGGATTCGACGTATATAGTCCTGTCCGTATCTAAGGAACCCGATGTTTGGGAGCGCGCATTCAATGGATATGTCGAAGACAGGACAAAGACGCTCGATTCCGACGGAAAACGGACTATCCGCTTGACGGCATACGACGCGCCCGAATTACGGTACAGTTTCATATCGGCAAATCAGTTAGGAATCGGGTTTTGCGATTTCGGACAACTGTTCACGGGTTCGCCGACTACCAGTCACGGGACAACATGGGCCAGTGATTCCTATGGAAACTACCCTAATGGCCTGTTGTACGATACTCATTACACTTACGCACCCGATTCTATAATTCATTACATGTACGGAATGGACTTGCCGCTTCGCGTAAGTTACAATACAAATAAAAAGCTGGATGCGATTAAATCATGGCTGGAACCGTTCCAGGCGGTATTTGCAATCGATACCAGGCAACGGTTATTCGGGGTATATTCATCGTCTCTCTTACGAGCATATCCTACCGGCGACAAGACCTTTTCGGTGGGCACGGATATTCAGCAAATGACTGAAGTAGATGATTTGTCCCCGGTGTCTAACAAAGTCACGGTGGTCGGAACCAATAAATCGATACATTATACTTATGGTTCGGGTTCGATACACGATTTGATTCTTAACGGGGAATTCTCGTCTATGAATACCGCCAGGAATATCGCGGTCGAATATCTATCACGTTCGTCTATCAGGACCACTAGTTACGATTTCGTGGTCCGGCCGGAGAATGTCAACTATGTCGGAAAAAGCGTTGTAATAAACGAAAAATATATTCCCGGAACGAATCCGCTAGACAGCAGATTACTCGGTACGGCGTCCGTGGATGAAATGCGGCACACATTCGCCCCGGACAGATGGGACACTAAGATATCCGCCAATCGGGTGAATAAGACGGACGCGGAGACGGTTGCCGCAATAAAGAGTTCGATTGAAACGCTCAAGACATCCATGAAGGATTACAATGGAGTCGCATACGTGCGGGCGATTTCCGGGGATACCATATTCTCGATAAACGAGGGCGTGAATTGTGACAATATAGTAGCCATCGGGTTCGGCACGACATCCGATATAACCACGGAGAGCGGTTTAGACGGGCCTCTGATAATCAAGAGGGTGTCAAATGTATTGACGACATCCATGTGGGAATTCCTGAATGGTCACGCAACGGCATACGCGGTATTAAATCCGGGCGAAGGAAATGGTCATATCAAGAATATCGCACTCTTCGCAAATCACGGTGCTAAGAATACTCCGAAAACCATTTCTGAGAATCGCACATGGACGAGACCGTTCACAGAATGGAACGCAACATTCACGTCGTCATTTATGTACCCAATCTTAACGACATCAAATAAATTCCTGTTATCAGTAGACGACGTTAAAATAATTTCAGCGTATGACAACTGTATAGTATATCCATATAAAGCCAATCAAGCGTCAAACTTCATGCTTCTCAACAACCAAGCCGGTACGGTTCCGACCCCCGCCACTCTATCAGTAGACGGTTCATCCACATGGGCGGAGAACGGATTTTTAATATCGAACGTGGATAAGGACAAACTATCATGGGACGCGAAGATGTTGACTCCGACATTTAGCACGGTTGTATTCAGAAATATGGATAAAAGTGGCGCATGCAGTAAAATGCCAGTCCAAATCATGGTCGAATGGACATTGCCCGTCAATCCGGCTGGAAAGGCACGAGAGATAGCAAAAAGAATACTTCTATATATGACCGCTCTCTGTAGTTATTCTAGTTTAGAACACAACGACGAAGGGACATTATCAGTATGGGCATGGAAATCTGCGAGTGACGGTACATGGAATTGGGAATGGAGAGAGCAAAACGTACCAGCGGGAAACCTGGATAATATCTACACCACAATAGTCCCAGCGGACGGGTTAGGAAGTTACATAGACGATTCGGGAAAATTCCGTTACATGATATACGCTCAAATGCCAACAGATTACCCGAATGCGACTCTTAGTGTGAGACTTGGATATCTTACTAGTCTAGTCGATGTGGTCAACGAAACCGATAGTGGATTGCCGCTAGAAGAATCTTTCTTTGAAAGATGTGAAGTGGACCCCGTAACCGGAAATTTCAAAACTAAAAACACGCCAACGACTTTATTGGGAATGTACGCCAGTGCTACCGACGACGATGATGGCGGGTTTACTGAAATCACCGATGCGTACAATATGTTGTCAAACGATACTGTGGTAAGTACAAATCTTTCTATTTTCAAGAATGATTACGGTAAGATACCCAGAAAATGGTGGTGGAATTTAGTTCCAGAAGACGCTAGGTACGGAACCGATGGTTGGAATTTTATCACGCACGAAGAATATATCGCGGATTGGCTATATAAAAACGAATGGTTGAATCCCATCGACGACGAAAACATGCGAGCCGCATTTGATACGGTGGTTTCCAAACACGCGATATATGTCAAATATGTCACTAAGAGAGACACTTGGGAAGTGCCCCCGGCGGAGACCACGTTCGCAATCAACGCAAACAATATAAGTACTTCTTTCGTGCCAGGAACGTATGCTTCGAAGAGCGTTCTCTATATCAATCACGCATCATTACCCCCGTACTACTGCAATTTGAAGTTCAATATGTCTTTCGTAGCGAGCGCCACTTCGGACAGTGGCGGTGTAATCGGCAAATGCGTATTCGACACGGAGAGCACCGTACGGGAAGGAATAGACAAGAACGCATATAAGGCGTTATATGTTCAATACGACTGGCTCGGAAGCTTCCTCGAATACACGCAATACGAGGGTGTTGTATCCGACGAAGGTGGCGGATTCATTCCGATATCGCATATCACGTGGCTGATTGAACACGCGTGGGAATAGGCGGATAAAACGCTCCATGCGTCGATACGGTTGCGATAGCGGGCCTATCGTCCTAATGTGCGGGTATAGTCCGGCCGAACACGGTCGCCCCGTAAAACCAATCTAATCGATTCGGCGTCTGACGTTTCGTCCCGCCCATGTCGTCGATACGAATGATTCGAGTACCTTTTTCGGCTTCTTGGCCCCGAATTTAGAAGCATTCGATATATTCACGGATAGGACCACATTCGGCTTGAACGTGAGAGACGGTATTTCGAGCCACTTAGATGTGATTCGTTTTCTGTCCCCAGGGACGTTGGCGTAATTCGTCTTTGTGCCTATGACACGTGCCTTATTATCGTTTCCGCATGGCCGCACGGATATCTTCCCGGCGCACTTGAATTTATGAATCAATTCCAGTTGGAGCCAACTCATCATAGATTCGAACGCCAAGATATTGTTTTTGTTGAATACGACATCCACCGGAATCAGTATCTCGTGCCCGAAGCCGTCAACCGCCATGAATGCGAACACTCTATATCCCAAAAGATATTCATATATCTCCCTGGATATCTTCTCGGATGATTCAATCTCGTCTTCCGATGGGGTGACTCCCTTAGATGAACGGCAATCCACATTTATGCTTATGAATCGGACATTCATTTGGTCGCCGTCCTCAATCACTAACGGAAACATGCTAGTCCATGTACGTTCCATCTGATGGCACAACTTCAGGAATTCTTCTTCCGAATACAAGAACATCCTGCTACGGGCGTTGTTCTTGAAATCAAAGAAATGTGTTTCCAACTTATCGCCCGTCCGGGCGATGTTATATGTCAGGCGGATATCACGTTCTATCATTGTCATTCAACCTATACATAAGGGGCTGTCTCGGAAATCTCGGCTTGATTTTAACTAAATCCGTTTTCATCAGAAGATGCGCGAGTTGCTTAGAAGATATATCGACATCATAGAAGGTAATCAGATGTACCCTCAGAAGATTGGCGGTCGCCGTACTACAATCGTGCAGAATCTCATTCACGCATTCAATAACGTAATCCGTTCTCATTCGTATAACTCCTTGAAGAATTCGTCCATCGTTTCGCTCGTGTAAGTCTTAGACTTCCGAAATCTAATCTTATGCATGGCCCACCACAGACGCATTCTACCTTTTAGCGTCAGGCGCATCTCTTCTTCTTCCACGCGCTGTTCACAGGGGCATGACGCGCCCGTAAGTAGTCTCATGCATTCGGCGTCATTATCTTTATATACACATTCTAGTCGGTCGTCCATATAGATTTCACCGGATACTTCTTAACGGATTCCAATGCCAGCTTCTGCATCTCTTCGAGACTATATCTGAACCGGAATTTCTGTGATAAATCGAGATACTTGAAACTCATTATGAACATCAAGTACCGCATCTGTTTATCTTCAGGTTCGTTGATTACACGATATCGCTGTTCCATCAGATATGATTTCCTCAAGTCGTCCAATGTGCTTCTCATGTGCTCATATAATGTCGATTTCTTCAGGGCCATCGCGCAGACATCATCTATGTTATCATATTGCTCCGCGAGTATCTTATACAACTTCTCGCTCTTAATCTTCTCCATACTGAAGAGTTCGTCTTTAGATGCTTCCTGTTTGATTAGATTGACCAATCGCTTCACATTCTCGTCCGGCATTCAGTCACCGTATCAATCGCATATATTCATCATATGTTTCTTCCAGTAGAAGAACATTGTCGTCTAAAACCATGGACTCACATTCTTCGTGTGGGCTGGTCTCATACGGGCGTTCGAAATTAGGGATTATCCAGCAGTATCCGAAATCGTTGTATACGCATTCAGTTTTTCTACAATCAACCTTTCTACATGTCATCTGACATCCCCTGCTGAATATAAAAACGTCTCGGCTCGATATCCCCTTCGAAAAGGATTGATACATCTCCCGAATCGCATTTCTCGGAGTCGAATTTAATATCAACTATCTTGGCGGTCTTCCAAGATAAGCGTTTCCCTTCGGTATTATCTCGTATCCATATCTTTTCCCTGCAATCGTTACACAGACCGTCTCTTACATCCACGTTCTCATTCCAATTGAAACCATTGCATTCCGAGCATCTGAATGCGATACCGGCCTCCAAAGATTTCCTGGTAAATTCGCGGCTATTCGCGCTCAACTCCGCATCGTATTTATTTCTTATGTTCAAGTCGTTTTCATTCATCTCTTTAATCAGGCGGTGATAAATCACCGCTTCTTCTTCGCTTTCCATACGACCAATCAAGCAATCATCTCCGCTATTTCTACCGTGAACCAATGCGTCCACGCGACTTGTGTATCTACGAATCCCTTTCTGGGATGTAACTCCGTCCATATATCTACGAATTCATGCGGCTCTTGAAATCCTTCGGGAGCGAACAACCACCGAGCCACGAATCCTAGTTCGTTCTTCTCAACTCTTGTCAATGTGCATTTGAAAATCATGTTGTTAAACCAAAACATGAAATAATCTTCGGGGTCTCCATATTTCTTGTTTCGAGTAGTGCATATCTTCAATGAAGTCGCCATTGCGACCTTCATATCGTCCCTGAACGGGATACTTATCTCCTTAGACATATCACACCTTCCTATATTTCACAGCCAACATCAGTAGTATCAACCACACGGTCGCGCTCATTGCGGTAGTCGCGGTCGCAAAGAATAGACCGAGCGACAAGTATATCGTGCTCGTACTATATAAACCTATCGATGTTGCCAATGCCGACCACATATTCACTACCCGCCCCCTCAGCGAATCGAATATCATCGGTATCAGAAACACCGAAAAGAGTATACTTACCAATGATAGCGGGATATCCTGCCACATATTACTTCCTCCCGTATTTCTCTAGGAACCATTCGACCAGCATACTCATATAGAAATACAGCATGGTAGTGGCGAAAATACTCGTCGCTATCGCGCGAGTAACATCGTTTCCGTAACCTAGCACCCCTACAAGTAATCCTATGGATATGAGCCATATATACGCCGACATATGCGACCAAAAAGCGTTTCTTCTCAATCGCCGTATTTCGCGTCCATGTATAAATGTTTTCCTCGTGTCGTCCAATTCGGCTCGCACCTTTTGTTCCATCAATTCGCCTTCTGAAATTCGCCCATAGTCTTGCTTGTTTTCGAAACAACCGAAGCCATCATCCATTATTATAAAGTGATGTTCCTTTCTTTTCGTCATACTGGCAACTCCAATTCGAGCTTGGCTCGATACTCCTGCAATATTGATTCTAGTGAATAATCTTCCCAATCATCGTCTACGAGCGCTTTGCTTATATCTATCACGGTGAGTTGCACCCCGGCCAACGCTTCGGTGTACTGCTGTTGCTTCTTAGCTACGGACTCCTTGGTGGGATTCGTTTCCACTTCTATCACGCGCAGGACTTTCCGCTTGACCTTCTTATTCCCATCGTGCCAGATATCCTCACATTCGAAATACAGGTCCGGCTCGCACGGGCTATGATATAGATTCTTGAATTGGCGCTCGTCTCGGAATTTAACACCCTTGTAGGCAAGTATGTCCTTCAGTATATAAATAGCCAGCCGGTGCGCAAAATCACCATGAAGCCGCATTACGAATTCCTTTTCAGACATTATGGTTCTCTCTCCAGAAGGCATCCGACAATCGGAACACATATTGGTTTATTATGAATATCGGTCGTGTTGATTTTAATAACGTTCCAAAACGCGCACTTGCTAGTTTCGCACGGGCGGCCTATCAATGGACACGAACGATTCATATACCATTTCGAGCGGCGTTCGATTATGACATTTGCTTCTTCGTCAGCGGCGTGTTCGTCCAGGTCTCTAAGAGCGTCCCGATTTTTTCGGCGTTCGTCTAACCACTTCATATTTACACGTTCCTATATTTGCAAGTTATCAAATCGCTCGGAAGAACCCACATTTTAATCTTCTCGCAATAGATATATGTGTCGTAATTCACAGACTTGATAATCATGATATGGGCACATTTCTTCGTGCCGGTTTTAGTTTGCTCGAAACACCGCTCATATAGTTTGACTGCATCATCATTCGCAAAGGTATATATATCTTCATCCATTTTTAAGCCTCTCAATTTGCTTCTCGGCTTCTGTCATTCGTTGTTCCAATATTTTGACATATTCGACCAGCGCGTATAGAGTATCCTTATATTGTAGTGTAAATTCGTCAAATGACGGCATCGCCTTTTTCTTTACGCATATCATCATTTTATCCGAATTATGACTATTCACGGCACACTTGAAATCCAGCCCGGACCAATCCGTGATTTGATATTCTATCCCATTCAAACGAATGATATCTGTCATTACTTCACAACCTCTTCGTGGCCGCACTTAACGCATACCAAATACGGATGGAAGATACCATCATCCACCAAACGCATTTCATTTTTGCATTCGGGGCATATATGCTTAATGACCATACCTTCCCAAGGCGACCAGTATTTTTGTTTCACGACTTCACCTTCTCGTCGTCACATCCGTTCTCTTCAACCATCTGAGAAATTTACATTCTTCCGCTTCGCATGTGAGAGACCGTGAAGTGAAATCCTGGCATTCGCGGAATGGGCCAAAGTAACACGTCTCACAAGACTTCGCTTCATCATCGTCCAAACTAAAAGCAGAACGGGCGTTGCTTCGTGTATCAATGTATCGTTTCGGCTTACAGTTGAGACATATCGCGTTCGCCCCGCATACCGGACATACCATCCGCGTATCATCCGCCTTTTCTGGAAGGGGGCAGGGCGGTTGTCTTTCTGGTAGATTCTGCTGTTTATGAAAATCATAGTCCTGTCCAAACTCGTCGGTCAGACCGCACCACCATATGTCGGGAGCCTCGCTCCATTGCTTACACGGACATGTATCACAGTCTTCGATTTCCATCCGTGTATCCGTCCCCTCTATTGCTAGGATGCGCGTCATGTATTCACCTTCTCTTCGATGAACGGGTTATCGTGTTCCAGATGGCACGGCTCTTCCCCACAATGTTTTTCCGAACCAACTAATGGACATTCCATCCCCGCACTGTGAATCAGACAAACGCCTTTAAGTGTCACCATCTACTTCACATCCTTTTTGTATCCGCACTGGCACCGATGGATTATCTCGCCCGTCGGGCCGTATGGCTCGCGCAAGACATTAGACCGGTCGCTCTCCCCGGCAAGGACGATATAGAAACCCATCTCCTTGCCGCAATCGGGACAGATAGTAACGGGGGCGGAAGTATTCGAACCTGCCTCGGCCTGGGGTCGGACTTTCACCGTCTCTTCGTGACCACATTTCTTGCAGTATTGAGTAAGGTCGGCGACATATTCGTTGCCATCTCTAGGTTTCCAGTACACCATTCCGTCGCCGGTTATCTCATATCTGCACTTAGAGCACTTCATAGCAACATCTTCGCGCGCCAGACTTCCTCGCATATCATAAGGTTCTCGCAATGAAGACAGGTGGTTGGGAATCGCACATACGACTCGCCCTTGTAATGAATGCCCGACCACTTCTTTCTGGATATACAATATAACACCATTCAATCACCTTCTCGTTTTCTTAGCCGACTTCACGGCGGATTTCTTGGTCTTTTTCTTCTTCGGTTGTTCCTTCTTCGGAATGATACAGATGTATTGCGGGTCCGTGCATGTCGTCCCATCGCACTCCGTACACGGTTCGTATACTACCCCGTCAACGATAAGTGTAGCCGTTTCTATCTTCTTACTGCTTCCGAGAGGTCGTGAATCAAAAGTTTCGGCGACCGCAGAATCGGAAATATGCTTCTCCAACGCTTCAATCCTATGTAATGCGTCCCAGAATTCTCTATACAATTCGTCGATTATATCGCTCAACATTTTCGAATATGCCCCGGCTGATTCGTGTTTCGAAGTCAGCAACTTTATTTTTTCTTGGTCGGCGAAGAGGCACGTATTTATCTTCTCCAATGCGGTTCCGTCATACCGTAGCGTCCTCGCAATCGATTCCAATATCCCCAAGAAGAATGTGTCCTTCCTTTCAAGGTTCAAGATGCGTTGTTCCAATGTCGTAGGTCCAATCCTCTCGTCCATTTAAGCAATCTCCTTATATCCGCAATAGTCGCACTTCAATATTTCCGTTTCCGTTCTCTTGCCGCCACTAGTCTTTGTCAGACGAGTTGTCTGACGGAGTACCGCCCCGCATTGCGGGCACGTTTCTCCCAATACTTCCTTGAGTCGGTCCTCGTAATCCATTTGAACACTACCCACCGCTGTTGAAGATGGCCCACAAAATGGCCCATATGATTAGCGATAGAAAACCGAGACTCGCAAAAAAGATGGATGCTACAGTACCAATCGCAAGACCTTCTACATCGGCTCCGAATAGGACAAGTACTATACCGCCCACGAACGAAATCACGGCCAATGCAAACGCAATCACAAACATCCAGAAAAACATATCAATAGGTGTCATTCTTTTCCCTCTTTATTTTCTCGGTCATTAACATCGCATATCCCGCTATATCCATCCAGGGAGTTTCCCCCTGCGGGTCATTATTCGCCGCTATCCGGTTTATCTTATCGAGCACACGCACGATGATAGCGACATTCTCGTAATCTTCTTCACGAATATCATATGGATATATTATCTTCAATAGTTCGGGTATCTTCGCAAACGAATCGCCGTATGCGGAATTCTTGTACTGCAATAATCTTCCTATCTCGATACCCGTCTTGACATACGGTTGTCCGTATTCAGAAACGAATGTCCGTATTATATCGGCCCACGAATTGCAAGTGGTATATCTCCCTGTCTTAGTAACGGACTTCGCATCCTCCAATCTTTTAATGGTTTGGACTTTCTGATTCCACGGACGACGGAACAATATTCCATACCCGCCATCAGCCACGAAATTTATAATCGTTTCCAAATTGTCGTCTATCAGGATATCCAGTTCGTGCCCATTCTTATTCAATTTCGAAAACAGGACTTTGGGAACATCGTAAATCCCGAAGTTGTCCGTTATCCATGCGGTTGTGGCGTCCTTTGTGCTATCGGACCTAGATGTTACGAATACGACATCATCGGCAATGGCACGAAGGATGGACACCCCCAACTGCGCGTTCTGCACCATTGGCAACGACTGGACGAAATCACGGTCTGCGAAAGCGTCTTTTATTTCCGCGTGACTCTCGATATCTACTGGGCGGTGGTCTTTTCCGAGTCGAACAAAACGCCAGTTCCATTCAGTTATTTCTTCGGTCCTGAGTGTTACTCCATACTTCTTGTTCATCCGGTCAACTAGACTCGGAGTCAAGTCACATACAACGCCGTCTATATCCACGCCAACTTTAATATTCATCACCGCTCATAACTTATCAATCGTGTCTTGTATTCTGCTAAAGACTTCTTCCTTCAAAACGTAACCAGCATCTTTCGCAAACCGGATTGCATCGTCTTCTGTAAGTGCGTCTAATTCATCAATAAGATTATATTTTTCGCATATTCTGTCTAGTTGCTCGCAGTTGATGTTTTCGATGAACCATTCCGACTCGACCATGCCTAGTGTATCACGCGCATACTCTTCAATCATGCATTCTGGAACATTGTCGGACCAGCTATCTAAAGATAATATCGTCTCGTCTCTTTCGAGGACATACTCCGCGATATCCTCAAACGGAAAATCGTCCAGGATGTCTATCATCGAACGCTCCGGTCGTGTCTCGTCCTTTTCGTCGAAT
>Ga0315273_10001967_pt1 | contig 23889 bp, 22 predicted proteins | sample YL17G02_0_MG_FD_205753 | JGI IMG/M metagenome (GOLD analysis project Ga0315273, IMG submission 205753) | Sediment microbial communities from Yellowstone Lake, YNP, Wyoming, USA - YL17G02_0 | ecosystem: Environmental > Aquatic > Freshwater > Lake > Sediment | place: USA: Wyoming | collected...
GACCTCGAACACCGTCTTCGCCACGAGGCCCGGATGAACGGGATCTCGCTCAATCGCGCCGCCCTCAGACTGATGCGGCGTGGAAGCACCCTCGACGCCGTCGCGCCGGCCACCGTCGTCGGATCGCAACTGGACCACCTGATTGGAACCTGGTCCGAGTCCGACGCACGCAGCCTTCGCCGGGCCACCGCGGTCTTCGAGCGGGTCGACGAGGACTTCTGGCGATGAGGGTGCTGCTCGACACGGATGCCTATTCGGCGCTGAAGAGGGCCAACCCGGCCGTCGCGGATCTGGTTCGCCGCAGCGAAGGCGTTCTCCTCTCGACCGTGGTGGCGGGTGAACTCCTCTACGGCTTCCGTTGCGGGAACCGGTACGAGAGGAACCGCGACGAACTCGAACGGTTCGTCGAGAGCCCCCTGGTGACAGTGGCCCCGATCACGATGGCGACCGCCGATCGATTCAGCCGCGTGGCCGCGGCGCTCAAGGCTCGCGGCAGGCCCATTCCCGCAAACGACATGTGGATCGCGGCACAGGCGATGGAGACCGGGGCCGAGCTGGTGTCCTTCGACCGTCACTACGAGTGCGTGGACGGCCTGGCCTGGCGCAAGCTGCCCAGCCCATAGCGGCGTGTGCCCGCGGGGCGCCGCCGGTCGACCAACGACGACCGCCTGCACCAGGTGCTCGTGTTCCGCCTGTAGGGCGAGGCTTCACAGCGTGTGAAGGAACCGGTTTTGGGCCACCGGCGGGCCTTCAGCCGTGCCGCTACGGCTCGCGGAGCGCCACCAGCGGCTCGATCCGCGTGGCGCGCCGGGCCGGGAGGTAGATGCCGGCCAGCGCCCCGAGCACCAGGACGAAGGCGCCCGCCGCGAAGGCCCACGGGTTCCAGGCCGACACGCCGAACAGCATCGACTGGATCACGCGCGTGGCCGCCGCCGCTCCGCCAAGGCCCAGCACCACGCCAATCGTCGTGGCCGTGAGGCCTTCGCGGAACACCAGCCGCAGGACGTGGCCCCGGCGCGCGCCGAGCGCCATGCGGACGCCGATCTCGTGCGTCCGCTGATCCACCAGGTACGACGTGACGCCGCAGAGGCCGACGACGGCGAGCGCAACCGCAACGGCCGCGAACAGTCCCAACAGCGTCGTCGAGAGCCGCTCGGAGGCGGTCGCCTGGTAGACGGCGGACTCGAGCGTGCGGACGGCCGAGACCGCCTGCTCGCGGTCGATCGCCCGCGCGGCTCTGGCCAGGACCGGCGCCAGCGACCGGGGATCGAGCGTGGTGCGCACCGACACCGTCGCGGCCCTGACGGGCGTGGCCACGTACGGCATGTACATCTCGGGCTGCGCCGACGCCGCGAGCCCCATGTGGTGGATGTTGCCAACCACGCCGGCCACGGTGAGCCACGGTCCGGCCGCCCGCGGATCGCGCGCGGCAGGGCGGATGCGCCGCCCGATCGGATCCTCGCCGGGCCAGTACTTCGCGGCCATCTCCTCGTTGACGATGACGGTGCCCGGGTTCCGCTCCTCGACGGGATCGAAGAACCGGCCGCGCACCAGCCGGATCTCCATCGCGCGGAAGTAGCCGGCCGATACCATGCGGAACCAGGCGATCGGCGCATCCTCCAGGCGCGTGACGGCGCCCGACTCCCCGACCATGTAGGTGCCCTGGTTGTGACCCGACAACGGGAGCGACGAGGTGATGCCAGCGGCAACCACATCCGGACGCCGCTGCAACTCCTCGAGGAAGCGCCGGAAGAAGGCGACCGATTGCGCCGGCGCGCTGTAGCGTTCGGCGTTCAGTGCCACGGTGGCCGTCATCACGCCGCGCGGGTTGAACCCGGGGTTCACCTGCTGGAGACGCGCGAAGCTGTCGAGGAGCAGGACGGCGCCCACGAGCAGGACGAGCGACAGGGCCACCTCCGCCGCCACGAGCGCGCCGCGCAGATGGCGACCCAGTCGGCCTCCCTGGCGCCGGCCCTGGTCCTTCAGCGTCCCCTGCAGGCTCGAGACACCAGACGGACGGCTGAGCACCAGCGCCGGCCCGAGGCCGAAGAGCAGCACGGTGAGCACCGAGGTGACCATTGCGAAGCCGAGCACGCGCAGATCGATCCCGGCCTGACCGAGCGAGAGCACGCGCGCCTGCGCGAGCCCTGCGAGAGCCCGCACGCCCCAGTACGCGACCCCGAGGCCGATGACGCCCGCGGCGAGCCCCACGACGCCGCTCTCGGTCAGCAGTTGCGCCACCAGACGGCGCCGGGTCGCGCCCAGCGCCAGCCGGAGGGCGACCTCGCCCCGGCGGAGGCTCGCGCGCGCCAGGAGCAGGTTCGCCACGTTCACGCACGCGACGAGCAGCACCATCGTCACGGCCCCCGCCAGGACGAGCAGGCTCACCCGCACGTCGCGGGTCCGGAAATCGGTGAGCGACCAGACGCGAATGCTGCGCGCCCGCGGCGCCTGGGGGAACCGCTCGTCGAGGCTGCGCGAGAGCCGGTCCATCTCCGCCTGCGCCTGCTGGAGCGTCACCCCGCGGCGCAGCCGGCCGAACACGGTCACGCTCGGCGGCGGCGGGGCCTCGCGATTACGAGCCCCGTCGTCGGCCAGCGGCCGGAACACGTCCGCGGGGTTTGCCGGCGGCGCGAAGTCCGCAGGCAGCACGCCGACGATCGTGGCCGCCGCGCCATCGAGCTTGATGAGCTCGCCGACCACGCCGGAGTCGCCGCCGAATTGCCGCTTCCAGAGGTCGTGGCTGATGATCGCAACGGGACTGGAGCCCGGCCGATCGTCCCCGGGCAGAAACGTGCGTCCGGCCGCCATCGTGACGCCCAGTATCGGCAGGAGCTCGGCGTTGGTGCGCGCCACCTGCACCATCTCGGGCTCGCCGCGGCCGGCGAGACTGGCCGACGAGCCGGCCACCGCCGCGAGCGCCTCGAACGACCGCGCTTCCTGCCTCCAGACGGCCACGTCCGGATAGCCCACGTTGTGAAAGGGGAGGTTGCGCGCCAGGTTCTGGCCCCAGATCTGCACGAGGCGATCCGGGTCGCGGTAGGCGACGGGCCGGACGAGGACCGCATCGGCCACCGAGAACATGGTGACCGTTGCGCCGATGCCCAGGGCCAGCGTGGTGACCGCCAGCGAGGTGAAACCGGGGTTGCGGCGGAGCACGCGACACGCGTAGCGGACGTCCTGGAGCATCGAACGGTCCTCCCCTCGTGCGGCGGAGGTCGCCGCCATGCTCGGTTCGACACCGGATCCCCGGCCAGGTTCCCACGCCCGCGCCACGCCGCGGCAGAAGTCCACGCACGGCCTACTGTCTCGCCTTGTAGATGTAGATCGTGTCTCGCGGCAGGAAGGTCTCGGTTCGGTCCAGCTCGTAGCCCGTCCCTCTTACCGTCTCGAGGATCTGGCGGTTCGCCATGTACCCGGGGTAGCCCGCCCTGTCCTCCGCGGCGTTTCTCTCGATGATGACGAGCGCACCTCCTGGTTTGAGGTATGAACGGAGGTTCTTCAGGAACGGTGTCGGCCGCTCGAGCATGTGCAGCACGTAGACCATGACGACCATGTCGAGGTTCTTTTCCGGAAAACGCGGGTCCTCGACCGCTCCTGCCACGAGAGTGATGTTCTTCACGCCTTCCTTGACGGCGCGAGCCCGGATCACGTCGAGGCGCGGCGTCGCGATGTCGTTTGCGAAGACGACGCCCCCCCCAGCATCCGGGCGGCGGTCATCGCGTAGATCGCCGTGCAGTCAAGCAGCGCGTCGAGCGCCACGTGCTCCTCGGGTCCGTGCGAGAGGGCGAGCAGCCCCGGGCCGTACCCGTAGCCCGGCACGCCAGGCCCGCTGAAGAACCGTGTCTCGAGCACGCCGGGGCACAACTCGAAGCGTGCCGGCGTGTGGGTGCGGCGGCCGACCGCTTCGGCAAGCGCGCGTCCGAGCGGCGTGTCCACCGGCGAGACCGACGGTTCGCCCTGCTGGCACACCTCGACGTCGATCCCGAGGCCGTTGGCGCGGTGCTCGTCGAAGACACGCTCGAGTTCGCCGCGCGCCTGGGCCAGCGTCTCCTCGGGGTTGAGGCGGCGCTCGATCGAGAACCACGCGGTCTCGGGCACGACGTTGAAGTCGGCGCCGCTGGCCGAGGCGCCTCCGAGCAGCATCACCGACCGCCTGGCCTCGGCCGGGGTGACAGCGAGCGCCGTCTCCCTGGCGACGACGTGCCGTTTCAGGTTGAGCAGCGAGTTCATCACCGCGATCATGCCCTCGAATGCGTTCACCCCGTGATGGGCCAGCGCGCCGTGCGCGGGCTTGCCTCTCACCACGACCCGCAGCGTCAGCGCGCCGCGGCATGCGTGCCAGATGGCGCCGCTCGACGGCTCCGGCATCAGCACCCCGAGCGTGGGCCGTGGCAGCAGCCCCTCGGCGTGCAGGTGCCGGATGCCCAGCCGGCCGCCCGTTTCCTCGTCGGGCACGAGCGTGAAGGAGAGGTGCCGGTTCAGCGCGATCTTGCACACCTCCAGAGCCCTCATCGCGAAGAGCATCGCCACCAGGCCCCCTTTCATGTCGGCGGTGCCGCGGCCGTAGAGCCGGCCGTCCCGGACCCGGGGCCTGAACTGGTCCGGCGACCGCGCGGACACGACGTCGTAGTGCCCGTGGAAGTGGAGGCCAGGCTCGTCGGGTCCGTAGCCTCCGACGATCGACAGGCGCGGGTGGTCGCCCTCGGCCACCGTCACCACCCGGTGGTCGACGCTCCAGCGTCGGAGCAGGCGCGAGAAGTAGTCCACCGACGCCTCGCAACCGAGGCCCGGCGGGTTGATTGTCGGAATGGCCACGAGGTCGGCCAAGGTCGAGGTGATCGCGTCCTGCTCGGCCGCGACGAACGAGACAATTCGCTGTTCCGCCGTCATGGGACCCGGCTCCGGAGGGCGACCTCAGTGCATCACAGGTGACCGCGTGGTTCAACCGCGAAGATCTGGACTGCAGCGTCAGCGAGTACTTCACCGAGACAATGGCCTTGCTCGCACCGACGTCGAAGACCAATCCGTTACCATCGGCGCCTGTCAGGCAAACACGAGGGAGAGCTGCGGGAGGAACCAGATGCGGTCCTGTGTCGTGTGGCTGGTCATGGGGGCGTGCCTGCTGGCGCAGGCGCCCAGTCGAAGTGCGATTCTCGAACAACAACTGGACAAGGCGCCCGATCGCGGCATCGCCCTGCTCGTTCTGGCCAGCACGTGCGCCGCCGAGGGCGCGAAGGACCGGGCGTTGCACTGGATGCGACAGCTCGTCGAGTTGAAGGCGGGCGTCGATCCGACACAGACCGGCACCGGGGCGAAGCTGCAGGCCGAGCCCGAGTTCCAGCGACTCGCGGCCCAGGCGACGGCGGACAACCCGCCCATCACGCGCAGCCGCACCGCGTTCACGGTGGCCGACAAGGAGCTGATTCCGGAAGGCCTCGCGTGGGACCCGGCGACGCGGAAGCTGTACCTGGGCAGCATCCACAAGCAGAAGATCGTCGAGATTGTGCCGGACGGCACGGTGCGGGACTTCGTGGCGTCGGGCCAGGACGGTCTGAAGGGCGTCCTGGGCATGAAGGTGGATCCGAGGACGAAGACCCTGTGGGCCGGGTCGTCGACGCAGGGACAGTCGGGCGTCTTTCACTACGACCTGCGGACCGGCCGCCTGATCCGGAAGTACGTCCTCGACGGCGACCATCTGTTCAACGACCTCGTCGTCACGTCCGCCGGGGACGTGTACGTCACCAACAGCAACCGGGGAGCGCTCTACTGGATCTCGCGGGCCAGCGACACGCTCGCCGAGTTCCTTCCGGGGGTGAAGTTCGACGACGCCAACGGCATCGCGCTCAGCGGCGACGAGAAGAAGCTGTACGTGTCGGCGTGGCCGGCCGGCATCATGGTCGTCAATCTCGAGACGCGCACGGTCGGTCCGCTGGCGCACGCCCCGAACGTCTGGCTGGCCGGCATCGACGGGTTGTACGCCTACGGTGGCGGGCTGCTCGCCATCCAGAACGCCGCCACGTTCCCTCGGGTCGTGCGCGTGAGACTGGTTGATGGCCAGGACCGCGTCGAAAGCGTGGAGGTGCTCGAGCGGAGGCACCCCCTGCACGCGATCCCGACCACGGGGGCCGTTGCGGGCAACGAGTTCTACTACATTGCGAACTCGCACATCGATCATCTGCCCGACGACACGCTCGTGAAGCCCGACGAGCTGACGCCGGTCGTGATTCTCTTGCTGAAACTCGAGCGCTGAAACCATCGCCACGGCCCCCACTCACGGAGAGGCTCAATGCGACGACTTCGATTTCCTTCCTTCGGTACCGGGATCCTCGCGCTCGCCCTGGCGGTCGGCGCCGCGGCTGCTGCCCCCCAATCAGTGCCGTCGAACAAGATCCAGGTCGAAGGCTGGGAGGTGGCCATCAACGAGCGCCAGCCCATCCCCAAGGTCCTGGCTGCCATGGGCGCCAGGCCCGGACTGGCCATCGGCGAAATCGGCGCCGGAACAGGGCGGGTCACAGTCTGGCTGGCAGACGCCGTCGGGCCGACGGGACGGGTCTACGCCAACGACATCGACGTGGCGGCCCTGGAGCAGCTCAAGGCGCGCTGCGCGCGCGAGAAGCTGGCCAACGTCCAGACGATCGTCGGAACGGTTGTCGATCCGAAGTTCCCGGCCCGGTCCCTGGACGTGGCCTTCATGACCAACACCTACCATCACCTGGACAAGCCGATCGAGCTCGTCCGCAATATCCGGGCGGCGCTCAAGGACACCGGCCGGCTGGTCATCGTCGAGCGCGACAAGGAGCGCTGCCCCGCCGACCAGAGAGACGAAGCCACGAGCCCGGCCGAGTTCGTCAGGCAGATGGACCAGGCCGGATTCCAGGTCATCTCGACCGACAAGTCGATGCGGGTGGACAACATCTACGTCGCCCGGCTCAAGTAGAGGGACTGATGCAGAGGGCCGTTCGACTCGTCGCGATCCTGTGCGCGGTCGCGAGCGTCGGTACCGTGCGCGGACAGGTCCGGGCGCCGTCCGATCCGGTCGCGCTCGCCAGGTTGTTCGACTACGACGGCAAGGCGCCCATGGACGTGCAGGGCCAGGTCGTCGCGGAACGCGGCGGCGTGACCATCCACGACATCACGTACGCCAGCCCGGTGTCGGGACGTGTGCCGGCCTACCTGGTGGTGCCAACGGGCCCCGGACCGTTCGCGCCCATCCTCTTCGGTCACTGGGGTGAGGGGGTTCGCACCGAGTTCCTCGGGGAAGCGGTGCGGTACGCGAGGGCCGGCGCCGTGTGCCTGTTGCCCGCCTATCCCTGGGTGCGTCCGGCCGAGTGGCGCCGGCCGGTCAACCGCTTCGACAAACCGGACGAAGACCGGCAGACCTACATCCAGGCGGTCGTCGATCTGCGACGGGGCATCGACGTGCTGTTCGAGCAGCGGGGCGTGGACCGCACGCGGCTCGGCTACGTCGGCCACAGCTACGGGGCGCAGTGGGGCGCGATTCTCACCGCGGTCGATCGGCGCATCAAGGCCGCGGTGCTCGTCGCCGGCGTGCCGGATCTGGACTGCGTCTTCATGCGCGACGATCCCGACATCGTGGCGTTCCGAACGAGCCTGCCGGCCGGTCAGCTGGAGACGTACTTGAAGGCGCAGTCCGTGTTGAGCGCGGTGAACTACGTGTCCCGGTCGGCGCCGACCCCGCTGCTCTTCCAGTTCTCGGCCTTCGAGCGCAACTTCGAACGCGACGCGATGGAGCGGCACTATGCGGCGGCCAGCCAGCCCAAGCGCGTGCTCTGGTACGACACCGGCCACGAGGTGCTCGACGCCCAGGCCATCGCCGATCGCGGCAGCTTCCTGGCGACTCAGCTGGGACTGAAGGTGAAGCCGGTGTCGTGAGGGAGCGCCGCCGACTGCCCCCGACGGAACGGTGGCCCCTCCCCGGCTTCACGACACGAAGACCGCGGATGCCGGGGTTGCGCGCCGGACGGGAAGCGCGCACACCTCCGGTTGCGTCGCGCGGACCGCCCGGGTCAGGCGTGGGCGTCGACGGTAGTGACGCCTGGATCGTCGTCGACGGCCCTCTCCGGGAACCGTGGCGGCGCAGGCCCGCGGCGCGCCGCGGGAATCTCGCAGGGGAAGCCCTCGTGCCGCAGGATGCGCGCGATCAGAGCGGGAGCCCGGAGTCGCGCACGCGGCCGGCGCTCGGTGGCCTCCGATGCACCGCAGTAGGCCGCCGATCGGCAGGACGACGCGTCGGAGCACGATCCGCACCACGTGTGCCGGCTGTGTCCTTCCGCCGGTATCACCAGGGGGCGGGCTGTGCCGCGCCCGGGCCCAGAATCGCAGAAGCGGATCCTCTGTTGACCGACCCCGGCCTTGGCCTTCACACCAGCCGTGGGGGTTGTCACCGCACCCCACGCGAGGGGTTGGAGCCCGGCGGGAGGGCGTTTGCACGGACTATCGTCGTAGCGGTTTCCGTCAACTAGCTGACCCACCGACGGTTGAAGCTGAGCGAGCGGCCACCCGGGCACAAGGGAGGACCCGCCGGTCCAGTCCTTCCTATCGGCAGCCACTCGCGCAGGGCGTCGTTCGGATCCCTGGCGGGGATGCGAAACGCCGGAACGAGGCCGAAGAGCAGGGCGCGACCGACCCAGAGCCAGACCGGCGGCGCTGGCAGTCTGGAGACGCCTCCCTGAGTGTGTGAGAGAATACTCGCTGCATGCCGCACGCGCTCGAAGTCAAGTACGGCCTCACTTCGTCGGAGCTGCTTGACGCCATCGATCGTCGATTTCGTCTGAAGGTCGCCCTGGAGGGCGCGGTTGCCGAGGTCCATTTCGAGCGCAAGCTGAAGGTCGGTTCCCAGGAAGGGTGGATAGGGTCGTTCGAGGATCACGACGTGGACGGCATGCACGATTTCACTTTCACGACTCTGTCGGGCCAGCCGATTCGAGTTGAAGTCAAGACTGTTCGAGGAGGCAATCGGTACGTGGTGGAGATTCAGAAGACGAGGAATGCGAAGGACGATCCGAGCAGCCGATACTACGACGCCACGCACTTCGATGTGATCGCCGTCTGCATCGGACGGAAGACGGGCAACTGGAGCGAGTTTAGGTATGCACTGGTTGATGAGTTGCCGCACCATCCAAAGTTCCCGCAGAAGCTCAAGGTGATGCATGAAGTCCGCGACGAGATTGGGACCAATCCCCGCTGGTTCTCGAGGCTTCAGGAGGTCATCGATGAGCTTGAGCGGTGAACCGATCTACGCAACCGCGCGAGGGGCGATGTACTGTGCGGACAGTCTGGAGTTCATGCGGGGCTTGGCCACTGGTTCCGTGGATCTCGTCGTCACCAGCCCTCCCTATGCGCTGCACTTCAAGAAGGAATACGGCAACGCGGATCAGCCCGACTATGTTGAATGGCTGATTCCGTTCGCGCGGGAGATCAAGCGGATCATCAAGCCGTCGGGCTCCTTCGTCCTGAATCTGGGCGGCGCTTGGCAGCCGGGTGCGCCAATCAGGAGCTTGTATCAGTTCCGCGTCGTCCTCGCCTTCTGCGACGACCTTGGCTACCAGCTCGCACAGGAGTTCTTCTGGTACAACCCGGCAAAGATGCCCGCGCCAGCCGAGTGGGTGAACGTTCGCCGCGTCCGCGTCAAGGACAGCGTCGAGTACATCTTCTGGTTCGTGAAGAACCCGTCTGCGAAGGCAAACAACCGCAAGGTACTTCAGGCGTACAGCCCGGATATGAAGCGATTGATCATCCGTGGCGTCAAGGAGGCGGTGCGTCCGAGCGGCCACGCCATCAAAGCCAGCTTTGCGTCTGATCAAGGCGGGGCCATTCCCTCGAACCTCATTCAGTGCGGCAACAACGAGTCCAACAGCCTGTACATCAAGGGGAGCAAGGCTGCCGGTTCGAGGATCCATCCGGCCCGCTATCCGGCCGAGCTTCCTCGGTTCTTCATTGAGTTCCTTACCGACGCTGATGATCTCGTCTTGGATCCGTTCGGCGGGAGCAACACGACGGGCGCGGTGGCCGAAGAACTCGGCCGGCGGTGGCTGACGTGTGAGATCAACGCCGCATATGCCGAGGACAGCCGCCTGCGCTTCGAGGGAGCTGCGGACGCCATCGCCGCCGCGAACGGCCAACCCAGCTTGCTCTTCGAGAAGTAGGCCCTGAGCGGCTTGTGCCATCGGTGGACCGACGGCACGACGCACTTGGTCTTCGCCCCGCCGGAACTCCTCGAACGGCTGGCCGCCCTCACGCCACGGCCGCGCATCGATCCGGTCTTGTGCTACGGCGTCTTCGCGCGCGGCCTGGGAATCTGGCCGATCCTGTTCGGCTCCTCTCTTTCCACTTGACAAGCAAATAGAGCAAACCTATCCTCTATTTGTTCGTCTAATGGAGAGGATGATGACGCCACCCCGGTCCGAGGTGATGCCCGGCACGCTCGACCTGCTGGTGCTCAAGACGCTCGACACGCTGGGGCCCCTGCACGGCTACGCGATCGCCGAGCGCCTCCACCAGGTGTCGCGTGCGCTGCTCGAGGTGAACCAGGGCTCGCTGTACCCGGCCCTGCTGCGGCTCGAGCACGACGGCGCCGTCGACTCGGCATGGGGCACCACCGAAAACAACCGGAAGGCCCGCTACTACGCCATCACGAAGGCCGGCCGCAGGCGCCTTGCCGAGGAGGCCGACAAGTGGGAGCGGATGGCGGACGTCATCCACCGCGTGCTCGACGGCGCATTCTGAGGCCACGAGCCGGAGGCGGTCATGTTGTCTCGCGTCAGGTCGCTCGGTCGCCGCGTACGGTCGCTGTTCGCCCGGGACGGGCTCGACGAGCGCCTGCGCACGGAGATGGAACTGCATGCCCTCCTGCTGGCCGAGCGGCACGAGCGCCGGGGCCTGGCGCCGGAAGACGCGCGCCGGCAGGCACGCCTGGCCCTGGGTAGCGTGGACCAGGCGCGCGAGCAATTGCGCGATCGGATCGGCTTCCGCCTCCTCGAGGACCTGGCCAGCGATCTCCGCCTCGCCTGGCGTCAACTCCGCCGCAGTCCCGGCTTCGCCGTCATCGCCGTGGTCACGCTGGCGCTCGGCGTCGGCGTCAACACGGCGGTGTTCAGCCTCGTCAACGGCGTCCTGTTGCGTCCGCTTCCCTTCCGGGACGCCGAGCGGCTGGTCACCGTGTTCGAGCGCGACAAGACGTTCCAGCCCAATATTCTTCAGCCCGATCGCAACGCCCTGATGAGCACGTCGGTCCCGGGGCTCCTCGACTGGCGCAGCCAGAAGGGGGTCTTCGAGGAGGTGGGCGCCTACGGCTGGTTCTCCCGGCGCCTGGCGCTGACGGGACTCGGAGAGCCGGAAGAGGCGTTGGTGAGCCAGGTGACCGCCAACTTCTTCACCACGCTTGGCGTCGAGCCGATGCTCGGCCGCGGATTTCCTTCGGACAGCGACCAGGCGGGCCGGGACGATCGCATCGTGCTCGGGCATGCGTTGTGGCAGCGGCGCTTCCATGCCGATCCCGGCGTGATCGGCCGCACGATGACGGCCGGGGGCCGCGCCTACACGGTCGTCGGCGTCATGCCGCCAGGGTTCCAGTTCCCGCGCGGCGAGCAGGCATGGGTCCCGTACGTCGTGCCGGCCAGCCCGCCCAGTGACTCGCGCAGCTCGCGCAACCTCCAGGTGATCGCGCGGCTCCGGCGCGGCGCCTCGGCGGCGCAGGCCCAGGCGGTCCTGGAGAAGCTCGCCTCCGTGCGCGCCCGCGAGTTCCCGGCCTGGCAGGGGAAGTGGACGGCCGCCGTGATCCCGCTGCGCGAGCACCTGGTCGGGAACACGCGCCAACGCCTGCTGCTGCTGTTTGGCGCCACCGGGTTCGTGGTGCTCATCGCCTGTGCGAATCTCGCCAACATGCTGCTCGCGCGCGGCACGGTGCGCACCCGCGAGATGGCCCTGCGCGTCGCGCTCGGTGCAAGCCGATTCCGCCTGCTTCGTCAGATCATGGCGGAAACGCTGCTGCTGGCCGTCCTGGGCGGTGCGACCGGGATCGCCATCGCCGTCTATTGGACGAGGGCGCTGGCGGCCATGGCCGGCGAGATCCTGCCCCAGCTCGCCGACGTGCGCCCCGACTGGCGCGTGCTGCTCTTCGCCCTGGGATCGGCCGTGACGGCGGGACTGCTGGCCGGCGTGGTCCCGTCTTTGCGCGCGTCGCGGGCCGACGTGAACCAGGGGTTGAAGGAGGGCATCACGGCCCCGGGGGGCAGCCGCGCGACCCGTCGTCTGGGCGGCCTCCTGGTGGCCGGCGAACTGGCGGCGGCGCTGGTCCTGCTGGCGGGAGCCGGCCTGATGGTGCACACACTCGCGCGCCTGGGGAGCGTGAACCTCGGGTTCCGCCCGGACAACCTGCTCACGATGCGCATCACGTTCCCGCCGTACAAGTATCTCCTGCCCACGCGGCGGCCGGACATCGCGCGCATCAACGCCGTCGTCGACCAGGCCGTCCGGGGAATCGACGCGCTGCCGGGCGTTCAGTCGGTCGGCCTCACCGATGCGCTCCCGTTCAGCGGGGTGCAGCGGGGCACCAACCTCGAAGTCGACGGCCGTCCCGGGCAGAAGTTCCTCACCCACACCCGATGTGTCGCGGCGGAGTACTTCGAGACGATGGGCATCCCGCTGGTTCGCGGCCGGCTGTTCGCCGAGGGCGACACCGCCACCGCCCCGAAGGTGGCCATCGTCAACCAGGCGCTGGCCCGCCAGCTCTGGCCAGGCGAGGATCCCATCGGCAAGCGCGTGACGTGGGACGCGCCGCTGGAGGTGGTGGGCGTGGTGGGGGAAGTCCGCCACCTCCGGCTCGATCTGCCCGGCGGCCCGGAAATCTACGTGCCGACGGCGCAGTACCGCGGCGGCAGCGCGCTGTTCCTGGCCGTGCGCACCAGCCTGGACCCGGCGACGATGGTCGCGGCGGTCCGCCGCGAGGTCTGGGCGATCGACAAGGACCAGCCGATCGAGGACGTGCGCACGATGGAGGAGCGGATCGCCGGTTCCGGAAGCCCTCGGCGGTTCTATGCGCTGCTGCTCGGCGTGTTCGCGGCCATCGCGGTCTTGCTTGCTGCCGTCGGCGTCTACGGGATCATGAGCTACGCCGTCTCCCAGCGGACCCACGAAATCGGCATCCGCGTCGCGCTCGGCGCCCGGCGCGGCCAGGTGCTGGCGCTCGTCCTGCGCCACGGCGTGCTGGTCACGGCAGGGGGGCTCGGGATCGGCCTGGCCGGAGCCCTGGCCGCCACGCGACTGCTCACCACCCTGCTGTACGACGTGGCGCCCACCGACCCGCTCACCTTCGCCAGCGTTGCGCTCGGGCTGGCCGTGGTGGCGCTGATCGCGTGCTACATACCGGCTTGCCGCGCGGCAAACGTCGATCCGCTGGTGGCGCTTCGCCGGGAGTAGCCGACGGCCGGCACCGCAGGGCCTCGGTCTCTCCTACATCTTCATTCGTTCCGGCGAGACCCGAACGGCGCTCCGGCCAAGTCCGGAAGACGCGTGTCCAACCACACGTGCCAACTCGTGACTTGTTCGTCCGCATCGCCCCAAGGAGATCGCCGATGAGAACACCGGTTGTCCGAGCGCTTGCCGTCCTGTGCCTGGCCGGGTGCGCGGTCGGCACGCTGGCCGCCCAGAACGCCGCAGCGACGCTCAAGGAGCTGAACGCGACGCTCGCCACCTCCTGCTTCGGAAAGCCCACGCTGACGCTCGCCGCCGATGGCACCGTCGTCAGCAAGAGCAGCGACGGCGGCACAGTCGCCTTCAACCTCCGGGACATCGGCGAGATCGTCATTGATCGTCCCGACGCGCAGGCGAACGTCCTTCTGCCCTGCAAGGACGGCAGACTCTGCGTCGAGTGGGTGCGGAGCGCCGGTGCGACCAAGACCACGCACCCGCGCACCGTCTTCAGCATCACCCCCCGGACACCCACGGGAGACCGGGTGCTGAAGCTGTTCAAGGATCTCCAGGCGGCGTCGGTCGGCGCTGCGAAGAAGTAGGCCGGCACGGGCCGGCCCGCGTCGTCCGGGCACGCTCACAGAGCATTCGTCATGACCACACGCACTCCTGGCAGGTCTCGTGCCGCGGCCGGACGCTGGTTCGCCGCCCTGACGCAGGACGTCTGGTTCGCGCTGCGCTCGTTCTGCGTCAATCCCGTGTTCACGATCACGGCGGTGGCGACGCTGGCCCTGGGCATCGCGGCCTCGACCAGCGTCGTGAGCATCGTCGATGCCACGCTGCTCAGGCCGCTGCCGTTCCCCTCGCCCGACCGGGTGGTCTACGTGAGCGGCGTGAAGGCCAGGCGAGCGGCCACGGGGCCGACGGATCGGAGCAATCGACGGCCCCCACCGCGGTGGGCCGGGGCCGGCATCCCGCGCACCCTGTCGGACGCGCTGCGGACGAGCCCGGCGTTCGAGTCGGTCACCGAGTACGCGTCCTGGGTGTCGCAGCCCTACACGCTCGCGTGGGCCGACGGCGCGCGCATGTTCAACGGCGTGAACGTGTCGCCGGAGTTCTTCACGGTGTTCCGCGTCCGGCCCGCCCGCGGGCGCCCCTTCACCGCGCAGGACGAGAACGTGGCGCGGCCGGAGGTCTGCGTCCTGACCGGCACCGGCGTGCGGCGCCTGTTCAACGGCCAGACCGACGTCCTTGGCAAGACGCTGTCGTTCGTCGAGGGCCCGGTGACGGTGGTGGGCGTGATGGACGACCGGTTCTGGTACCCGATGCCGCCGGACATCAAGATTGGCCAGGGCGAGACATCGCCCGATCTGCTCGTCCCGTGGCCGCGGCTCGGCGGGCCCGACCGTTCCGACTCGGGCCGCGTGTACGCCGTGGCCGCACGGCTGAAGCCGGGCGCTACCGTCGGACAGGCGCAAGGTGAGGCGAGGGACCTGGCCCGCTGGTACGGCAGCCTGAATCGTGATGGCAGCCGGGACACTGTCCGGGCGCGGCTGCTTCAGGAGGAACTGGCCCTCGACGCGAAATCGACGCTGCTGACGCTGGTCGGCGTGGCAGGCTGCCTGCTCCTCATCTGTTGCGTGAACATCGCCAACCTGCTGCTGTCCCGTTCGCAGTCACGCAGGCGTGAACTCGCGCTGCGGGCAACGCTCGGCGCCGGGCGCCCCCGGCTCTTCCGGCAGTTGCTGACCGAGTACCTGGTCCTTGCCGCAATCGGCGGCGCGACCGGGCTGTCCCTGACCGTCGCCGCGCTCGGCACGTTCATCCGATTGCTGCCCAACGGACTGCTGCTCGTCCCGACGCTCGCCGTCGATCTGCGGACGCTCGGCCTCGCCGGACTCGTCACGCTCGCGACGGGGCTGCTGTCGGGGATGGGGCCTGCCCTGCTCGCCACGCGCGCGGACCTGTCGAGCGCGCTCAAGGCCGGCAGCCAGCCGGTGGCGCGCAGGCCGCGCTGGCGCGGGTTCGGCAGCGCCCTGCTCGTCGTCGAGGCCGCGGTGCTGCTCGTCCTGCTGTCCGGCGGGGCGCTGCTGGTGAACACGCTCGTCCGGCTCAAGTCGATCGACCTCGGATTCGCCCCGGACCGGGTGTGGACCGCCGACTTCGCGGTGCCTCGCACGCTCTACCCCGCGCCGGTGCAGGTCGGGCCGCTTGCCGCACGGATGGGTGACGCGCTCGGCAGGATCCCGGGAGTCGTCTCGGTTGGCGAATCCGACTGGGGGCTGCTCGGCGGGTTCTTCGACGGTCTCACCATGACGATCGACGGCCGGCCGGATACGCTGAGGCCGGAGGTCCGCCACGTCTCGGCCAGCTACTTCCAGACGGTGGGCATGTCGCTGGGCGGCGGGCGGATCTGGACGACGCAGGAGGAGAACGTCACGCCCCAGGTCGCGGTGATCAACCAGGCGGCCGCGCGGCTCTACTGGCCGAACGACGACCCCGTCGGGCGCCGCATCGTCCTGAGCTTCGCCCGCCAGTGGCCGGTTCAGATCGTGGGCGTCGTGAGCGACCTGCGCGAAGCGAACGAGCGGCAGGCGCCAGGGCCCTCGATCTACCTGCCGATCAATCCCTTCAGCTGCGTGTTCTACCGGTACCGCACGATGGTGGTCCGGACGAGCGACGCACAGGCCGGCCTCGCCAGGGACGCCGCCAGGGCGATGGCCGCGATCGATCCGCGGCTGCCGGTGACGATGACGCGCGCCGAGGAGACGCTCTCGAACCGCCGGCAGGGGCCACGGTTCTATGCGGTGTTTGTTGGCATGGCGGCCGCCTTCGGGCTGCTGCTCGCCGCCGTCGGCATCGCCGGCGTGACGGCGCAGGGTGTGACGCGACGGACGCGCGAGATTGGCGTGCGGCTGGCACTCGGCGCGGACCTGTCGAATGTCGTCGGGATGATCGTCCGGCAGGTGTGCGCCCCCGTCCTGGTGGGCGCAGGCGTGGGCCTGGCCGGCTCCCTGGCCGCCTCGCGCGTGTTGAAGACGTTCCTCTACGAGATCACGCCGCAGGACCCGGTGACCTACGTCGTGGCGCTGGCCCTGCTGCTCGGCATCGCACTGGTGGCCGCCGTCTTGCCGGCCAGGCGGGCCGCACGCATCAACCCAGTGGACGCGCTGCGCGCCGAGTAGCGACTGCGTTCGGGCCGGCCGGCGACGTTGGCCACGAGGAGGCTGCCAAGAGGCTCTTCGACGGGGACGCGGTCGGCCGGTCGATCGCGGGCCCTCCACTCCCGCGACACCAGGGCCCGCCTCGGGCAAGCGCCATTGTGCGGCGTGACCTCGCCGGAGTTCCTGTCGAGCCCGACGACGACTGGCGGCAGATCGCCGTGCGGTTGACGGTGGGACAAAACCGGAGTGTTCTCCTGCATAGTCCAGCTAAACAGGAATATGCTCCGCAATGGTCTGCCTCGAGCGTCTCCTCCGCATCGCGCTCCCGCCCAAACAGTCCGCCTTCTTGCGGGGGCCCCGCAAGACCGGGAAGAGTACCTTCCTGCAGACCGCCTTTCCCGACAGCCTCCGGTACGATCTGCTCCAGACCGACGTGATGATCGAGCTGGCCAAGCGCCCGTCGCTGCTGCGCGAGCAACTCCTCGCCATCCCGGCGCGACGCGTGGAGGCGCCTGTCATCATCGACGAAGTGCAGAAAGTGCCCCAGTTGCTCGACGAGGTCCACCACCTGATTGAAGACCGCGGGCTGCGGTTCATCCTGTGCGGGTCGAGCGCCCGCAAGCTCAGGCGCGGGCGCACCAACCTCCTCGGCGGCCGAGCCTGGCGCTACGAGATGCGTCCGCTGGCCTCGCCCGAGCTGCCGGCGCTCGACCTGCTCAGGGCCCTCAACCGTGGGCTCGTTCCCGCGCACTACCTGGGGGTCGAGTATCGCCGGTCGCTGGACGCCTACGTGCGGGACTGCGGCGTGGATGCCAAGACGGTGAAGGAGTACTACCAGATTCTCGTCGATACGCTGCTCGGCACTTTCGTCGAGCCCTACCAAGCGCGCCAGGGACGGCAAGTCATCACGAAGGCCAGCAAGTTCTACCTGTTCGACGTGGGGGTGGCCGGCGCCCTCACGAAACGGCACCTGATCGAGGAGCGAGGCGAGGCGTTCGGCCGGGCGCTCGAGCACTTCGTCCTGATGGAGATCCTGGCGCACCGATCGTACCGCGATCTGCACTACGACGTGCACTTCTGGCGGACGAAGACGGGGCTCGAGGTGGCCTTCATCCTCGGGCGCGGCGAGGTGGCCATCGAGGTCAAGGGCGCCAATCGTCTCGATCCGGCGGCCTTCCGTTCGCTGCGCGCGTTCGCCGACGACCATCGTCCCCGTCGCGCCATTGTCGTGTGTAACGAGCGCAGCCCGCGCCTGCACGCCGGCATCAACGTGCTGCCGTGGCGCGAGTTCCTCGAGAGACTGTGGCAAGGCGCCATCGTCTCGTGAGCGCGGGGGGACGCGGGAGATCCGACGCGGGAGAACGCTGGGGACTTGTGGACATCGACGCCGCGAACGGGGCGTCTCATGTCGTCTCCCCCCGTCGAACATCCTGGATGACCGCCGCGTCCACCCATCTGACGCCGCCCTTGCCGAAGTAGAAGAGGTACTTGCCGTCGGGCGAGAAGACGACGTTGCCGTGCAGCGCGTACCGCCCGGAGACGAGCCCGGGGGCGAAGACCTCCGACCGTTTGCCTGGCGGCTTCTGGCCCAGGTACGCCCCCCTGAGCTCGGGGAACCGCGCCGGGCCGCGATCGAAATCTCTGGCGGCAAGAGACGCCATCGTGTCCCGGTCATCGTCGTCGTCGGCCACGTTGTAGGCCGACTGGCCGGCCGCCTCCAGGTCCCGCGCCTTCATCGCGAGATGGAATGCCATCTCCTCGTCCATCTCGCGATCGAGACGCCGGCGAGACAGCGCCAGCGCCAACCGCCTGCAGATCTTCCCCATCAGGCCCTCCGTCAGACGGTGCGCAGCACGCGCGTGATCGCGCGGACCATCTCGTCGAACGACGTTTCCTCGCGTTCGAGCTGCTGCTGGCCGGCCGGGCCGAAAGGCGTCGCCAGACGGATCGTCTATCGACTACGATCGGCGCATGTTGCGGATGTTCTACTTCTCGGGCACGGGCAACGCCCGCAACGCCGCACGCTGGATGGCCGATGTCTGGAGGGAACGCCACCGGCACGCCGAGGTGATCGACCTCGCAGAGGGGGGCGCCGGGGCCGTCCACGTCGATCCCGGCGACGAAGTCGGCCTCGCCTCGCCGACGCACGGCTTCAACTTTCCCCCGATCACGCTCGCCTTCCTGTTCGCCTTCCCCCGGGCGCCCTCACGCAACCCGGTCTTCATCATCAACACGCGGGCGGGAGTCCGGCTCTTCGGCGTGTGTCTTCCCGGGCTGAGCGGCGTGGCGCAGCTGCTGGCCGCGCTCGTGTTCCTGCTCAAAGGCTACCGCGTCGTCGGCATGCGCCCCATCGATCTGCCTTCGAACTGGATCTCGCTGCATCCGGGGCTCGGGCGGGAGAACATCCGGGTCATCTACGAGCGGTGCGAGGCCGTCACCCGGCGATACGCGAACTGCCTGCTCGACGGCCGGCGCGATCTGCGGGCGCTGTGCGACATCCCGCAGGATCTGCTGATCGCGCGGATCGCGCTCGGCTACTACCTGGCCGGCCGGTTCCTGTTCGCGAAGTCGTTCATCGCGTCCGCCGCGTGCGATGCCTGCGGCGCGTGCATCACGCAGTGCCCGGTCAAGGCGGTCCGGCTGGTGGCGGGGCGGCCGTTCTGGTCTCACCGATGCGAGAGCTGCATGCGCTGTATGAACCACTGTCCCAGGCGCGCCATCGAAACCGCGCACGGCTTCGTCGCCGGGTTCCTGGTCCTTCTCAATGTCCTCCTGGCGGGTCTGGTCTACCCCGCACTGCGACCGGTGACGTCGTTCGTCCCGGCTTCCGGTGCCTTCGCCACGCTCGCCCGCTTCGTGTTCGAGACGGCCTTGATGCTGGCGGCGCTCGTCGTCTTCTACCGGCTCCTCCATCGCGGGCTGCGCGTTCGCGTGATCGAGCGGCTGGCGGTCCTGACCTCGCTCACGCACTTCAGCTTCTGGCGGCGCTATCGCCCGCCTGACACCCCGCACTGGGGGGACATGACGTGACCGACCCGGCGCCGCCCACGCGCCGCGTCACCGCTTCCGCCGCAGTCGTTCGATGAAGGAAGCCTCCACCCAGTAGGGCCAGGAGAGGTTCTCGACGTCGGCCGTGAAGAACAGGTACTTGCCGTCTCGGGTCACGACCGGGCACTCCATGTTCCTCTTGCCGGGATAGTCGATCGCGCTCGCCAGGTTGGTCGGCGGCGTCCACTCGCCGTCCTTCGTCCGCGTGCTGGCGAACAGGGTCCATCCGGTGTCCGAGAACCGGGTGAACAGCAGGTAACTGCCGTCCGGGGCGATGAACGGCGTGGCATCGCCATCCGGGCCGTTGATGACGGGGCCGAGATTGACCGGCGCCTGATACACCCCGTCCTTCATCGGCGCGCAGTAGATGTCCAGACTCCCGTGGCCGCCCTTCGGTTCGGCCGCGAAGTAGAGGTTGCCTCGCTCGTCGCTCGACATCTGGTGATGGATGCCCTCCAGCTCGTTGATCACGGGGGGCAGCGGCTGCGGCTCCTGCCAGCCGGTGGCGCCCCGCTCCATCACCCAGATGCGCTCCTTGTCAGGCTTGCCGCCCGGGGTGAGCGAGCGTGCCGAGATGAAGAACAGCCTCTTCCCGTCGGGGGAGACGAACGGGACGTCGTCGTAGGCACCAACCCTCGAGAACGAGGCCAACCGCGGAGGTGTCCACGTGCCGTTCTCGATCCTCGACTCGAGGATGACCCTCCTGCGCTCCTTCCCGTAGTCCAGCACCGCCCAGTAGGCTTCCCGGCCGTCGGGTGAGAACACGACGGTTCCGTGATGACGGTACCTCGAGGCGACACTGCCCTCGGCGATCGGTGCCGCGATCTGTCGAGGCGGTGTCTGGCCGAAGTACGGTCCCGTCAGCGCGGGGAAGGTCGGGGCACCCGTGTCCGCCCCCTTGCCGGCCAGCAGCGCGGTCACGTCGGCATGCCCCATGCCCGCGGCGAGATGGTAGGCGGTGCTGCCATCGGCGGCCCGGGCATTGATGGGCGCGTGGCTATCGAGCAGCCGTTCCACGGCCCGGGCATGTCCCTGCTCGGCGGCGAAATGGAGCGGCGTCCAGCCCGAGGTCGTCGCGCCGTTCACAGCGAGCCCGGCGCGAACCAGGGCGTCGATGGCCTCCACCGATCCGCAGCGGGCGGCCAGGTGCAGCCACGTCGAGCGGTCGCGCCTGGGCGCGGGAGGCCGGGCGTTCGAGGCGAGCGCGCGTTCCAGGAGGTAGCGCATCATCTCGTGGCGACGATACGCCTCTGCCAGGTCCATCACGGTTGCGCCCCACTTGTCCTTCGCACCGAGGTCCGCACCCTTGGCGGCCAGGAGCTTCACCAGGTCGACGCTCCCCGAGGTCAACGCGACGGCCAGCACCGGCGCGTTGCCGTCCGCGTCCGGTTCGTTCACCGGCGCGCCACCTTCGAGCAGCCACGCCACCAGGTCGGCCTTCTGTGCCACGACGGCCGCGTGCAGGGGCGTCTGCCCGTCCCGGTCTCGTGCGCGCAGGTACTCGGGGTGGCCTGCGACCAGGCGTGCCAGACCCTCGCGGTCGCCGGCGCGGATGGCATCGAAGACGGCCTGGGTCGCGGTCGAGACCTCCTGGCCCGCCAGGGCGGCGAGGGCGCCGACGGCGACCAGCATCATTGAGGCCAGCGCTGATGACGAGAGCTGGCAAAGACGGGGTCTGCCCATTCCTAGCCTCCTTCGGACGTCCGGCCGGCGACAAACAGAAGGTGTCTTCGACAGGTCGACGGCGGGAGCGCTCACGCTCCCGGGGCAGACGATGGCCCGTCCGGCTCGAGGATCAGGGAGCCGGCGCGTCCGATCTGCGCGAAGTGCGGATCGCAGGTCAGGACGGTGGCACCCGCCCGCGCCGCCGTGGCCGCAATCCAGATGTCGTTGGTGGGGAGCGGCGTGCCCTTTCGCTTCAGCTCAACGACAATCTCCCCGTAGATCCTGGCGACCTCGTCGTCGATGGCCAGGAGCTCCACCGCGGGGTTCTCGAGAAACTCCTCCAACTCGGCCTCGTTGGCCGCCACGCGCGTGCCCTGGAGAAGGCCCGTCCACAGTTCGCCAATCGTGACGGCAGGCATTCCCAGATCGAGAGCGGCGGCCACAGGGCCGCGCTCGTGCCAGAGGTCGTGGCTGAGCACGACGGGGCGCCCCGCCCCTTTCTCGGCGTCGCCCGCCTGGATCAGCCGGCCAGAGCGTCTACGGTGTGCCAGGCCCGTGGCCTGCCGGCTCGCTCGTGAAGCGCTCGACGTGCGCCAGGATCGCCAGCGCCGTGTCCTGCGGCATCTCCGGCCGGAAGTGGGCCAGCGCTGCCAGCAGGTGCGGCGCGATCTCGTCGTGGCGGTACGGGTGGAAGGCGCCGGTGATGTCGCCCTCCAGGTTGGCGTGAGCATCGAGCATGAGCATTGGCCCGCCGCGGGCGAAGTCGATGCGCTTCAGGTCGACGTACCGCGTTCGCCTGTTCTCGTACGACCTCAGGTGGAAGACACGCTGGCCCGTGTCCAGGACCAGGCTCCAGCGCGTCTGGGTCGAGGCCACGTCGGCCAGCAGGTCGAATGCCTGTTGGATGCCCTCAGAATCGCGGCCACGCTCGAGCCTCGGGATGCCGGCGGCCAGCCGCGAGAAGCGGTTGAACGAGTGGTAGGGACTCGTCGGGGCGCTGTGCCACTTTCCCAACTGGCCGAGGCAGTCGCCGTAGGGAGCGTTCGTCAGGGCCTTGACGGGCAGGTCGTTGCCGCCACGGAACTGCACCTTGCCCCTGCGAACCTCGACCACGGCGCAGGCCCCCGTCCCGTCGCACACCAGGTAGTGATCCTCCGTGTCGGTGATGCGGACCGACTGGGCCGCCCGCTTCACGTCCTCGACGGTCGCGCAGGTGTCGAGCATGTACTGCCACCAGAGGGCGCCGGCCAGAGGCGGTCGTTCGTCGGGCGGCGGGACCCGCGTCCCGGCCAGCAGCATGGTGCTGAAGGCGAGTCCCTTCTCGTTCATGCCGCCCCACGCGATCTGGGGCCCAACGACGGAAATGGTCACGCTGCCATGGCGCGATGTCCACGCGGCCACGCGGCCGGTCGTTCCCCGCTCCCAGCCCGACTTCCTGATGTTGCGGGCGTTGACGAAGAGGTAGCCCGGCGCCCAACTGTTGTCGTAGTTGGTGGCGAAGACCAGCGCCCCCTTGTTCGAGCAGGCGAATGAGGAACAGGGGTACGTCGGGCTTGGAATCGCCAGTGCGAGGGCCGCCAGCAGGGCGATCGCCGGTCGTCTCGGGATCATCGGTCGTCCTTTCTGGTCCATCCGGCGATCGTAGGCCGGCGATCGAGACGCGCGCATCCGCCAAGCGGCTGTCGATCGGCAGCCGCAAGGCGCACCGGCACCGCGTCGGGGTGAGTCACAGGGCGATCTCGGCCCTGTAGCCCGACGAACTCGAAACGACCGTCGCTCGGCTCGACGATCCGGTTCTGCACCAGGTAGCCGCCCAGCGGTCCATGGGCGTTCAGTCGCGCCCTGCGGTCAATCGCGATCATGACCTTCGAGTGCCCGGTGGAGGCGACTTGCACAGGGCACGCCGGCACCAGTTCCGAGCGCGCGAGGCCGAGGCAGGCGAGCAGGCGATCGGTCGTCGCCGTGTCGAGCACCGGGCGCATCTCGAAGCGTCCCTGGGTCATCGTCACGCGGTAGTCGCCCTGTGCCTTCTCGACCTGGATGGGCAGCACGCCGATGCGCGTCCTCATCTGCAACATGCACGACCCGAGCCGACGTTCGACGGCCATTGCGTACATCGCCGCGATGGTGGCATGTCCGCATGTCGGCACTTCCGTCGTCGGCGTGAAGTACCGGATCGCCACGTCGCAGTCGGTCCCGTCGCCCGCGAACAGGAACGCCGTTTCGGAGTGGTTGAATTCCCTGGCAACCAGCTGCATCTCGTCGTCCCGCAGTCCGTCGGCGTTGAGCACGACGCCCGCGGGGTTGCCCGAGAACCGGTTCCTGGTGAACGCGTCGACCTGGTAGGCGATGAGTGTCTTCATGTCCGTACGGTGGGCCCGGGTGGGGCGAAGCGGTCGTGCCGGACATCATCGCACGAAAGGATGAGACCATCGCCGGCGTTGTGGCTAGACATCTTCCAGGGCCGTGAAGATAGGAAGCATTAGAGGGGTCTCCGCTGCGGCTGCGCGTATGCTGCTCCCCGCTCAGCGTCAACCCCAATCGGGCCAGCTAGTTAACGGAATGCCCGTTATGGGACGCT
>Ga0315273_10001968_pt1 | contig 23888 bp, 26 predicted proteins | sample YL17G02_0_MG_FD_205753 | JGI IMG/M metagenome (GOLD analysis project Ga0315273, IMG submission 205753) | Sediment microbial communities from Yellowstone Lake, YNP, Wyoming, USA - YL17G02_0 | ecosystem: Environmental > Aquatic > Freshwater > Lake > Sediment | place: USA: Wyoming | collected...
CGTGCCCCTAAAAGTGGCTCTTTTCGATCGGAACGGTGGCTTTCTATTTTCGGAACGCTGGCTTTTTTAAAACGGAACGGTGGCTTTTTTGGATCGGATTATGCACCATTTCAGCGAAGGCGATGTTTTCGTTGATCCCCTGGCGCATCTCGTTGCTGCCACCGCGATCGGTCACTTTGTAGCAAAGTATCCCCCGCAGGCCGATTTTTTCGAAAGCCTTTTTCAATGTTTTCAGCGAGCCGCCAATGAAGCCGGGAGAGGCATGATGATCGATCACCGCGGTGGTACCGGCTCGAATGGCTTCGATCGCCCCGACGAGGCCGCTGTAATATAGGATTTCCTCATCGATTGCCCGGTCCAGACGCCACCAGAGATTCTGCAATACGGACACGAAGTCCGTGGAAGGCTTGCTGTCGGCCAGGATTCCTCTGGCCAGTGCCGAATATAAATGGTTGTGACTGCAGACGATGCCCGGGCTTGCTGCAGTGGGATCATTCCGGCTTCAGCGTGGATTATGCGAACTGGAATCATAGCGTGCCGCGGCGTACAGTCGAGGTCTAAAGAAAAGAGAAGGCTGCCTTCAGCCGTCGTTTCTGGCAGAAACACTGAAGGCAGCCCCACCGGATAAAAGCTATCCTCGCTGCACTGTAACTCTGATCCGGCTCTTTCATCAAGAGGGGGAGTCGAATGCAGAGATCGCGGGGCAAACCACCGCTGCGGGGACGGCAGGTCGTCCAGACCGTTCGGGGGATACGCAGCAGAAGCAAGCGCCGATCCCTCAAATCATCGAATGTCTATGAGTGCCGGTGCCTCTTCGCTCGGTGGTTGGAGCAGATCCATCCCCGACTGAGCATCGCCGCCGTGGACGCCCCCTGCATTCGCCGATGCTTCTCGTACCTCGAGCACGCCAGGCACTATAAGCGGTTCTCCCTCCAGATCGTACAGGTTGTGCTCAGGTGCGTTCTTCCGCTCCATGCAGCTGCGAAGACTCATTCGAACCAACCCCGTGGGAGAGTTCCGCATTCAGGTCAGGCACAAGGACGCGGTCCGCACGCTCCCTTCGCCCTTCGAGCTCATGCGGCTGCTGGGCAGCGTGAGGGCGCACTATCAGCAGTTGCTCACTCTCAGAAAAGCCCATAAGTTCTCCCTGTTCATCCAGCGCAGGGATCTGTGCATCTTCTCCCTCTGTGTCGCTTGCGGCCTGCGCAGAGCGGAGCTTCGCCGCATCCAGATCGCCGATGTTGACTTTGAACGCTTCATGATCCGCGTCGCCGGCAAGGGAGCCGGGAGGTTCACCATCCGTGAACGGCTCGCGTTTTTCTCCCATCCCTTCCTCCAACAGGTTCTCCACCGCTACTGGAAGATGCGAGAAGCGCTGCCGGGCAGCTTCTTGTTCTGCAACTGGGTCGGAGATCCGATGATGGATAAGTCCATCGACGACATCTTCAAGACCTATAACTCCTTCCTCCGTCCCCCCGCGCCCTACAACCCCACGGTTCTGAGGAAGGCTTTCTGTACGCGCCTCGTGCACCGAAAGGTCAACATCGCTGCCATCCAAGTGCTCATGGGACACGAGAAGTGCGAGACCACGCTCCAGTACTACGTCCAGCTCTCCCCCGAGCAGTTGGAGCAAACCTGGAAGGAGACCACCCCCTATGCCCGCGCCCTGCATGGACCTTTCACGCGTATGATCTTCTGTCAGCTCCCGCAGGCCCGGCGTGGTCTCCCGGTCGAATCCCTGCCCGTCTCACAGATCCCTCAGCCCCTGATCCACGACTGCATGCGCCTCTCGTGCACCTTCAGTTTCCGAATCGGTAGACGCTTCCTCACCTTCCTCATCCATGCCGGCTGCCTTGATGCGTCTCTGCTGCCCACCCGCTCCACGGTGCTGCTTCGAGCCATCGCCCAGGCGCCCACGGAGCTGGACCCACACCTGAGCCTCCAGCAAGCCGGTGAGGCCTTCGTCAAACACTTGAGCCAGCACACCTGCCTGCTCTCCGGGGCTCTCAGCGTACGCTACACGCATCTGAGGATGTTCGCCCGATGGAAGGACCCGCACAGCAGCCTCGCTTCCGTGCGCAGGCAGCACATCCGCGACTACCTGGGCTGGCTGCAGGACACGCGGCATTACCGTGCGGTCTTTCGGGCAGGGGTACTGTCGGAACTCAGAGCTTTCTTCGCGTACTTCGTCACTACCGGCCTTTTGAAAAGCAATCCAACCAAGGGTTTCCGCGTGAAAAAGCCCCGAAAACAGCCCCCCACGGCCCTTAACGAGGAGCAACTGACCGCCGTATCCTCGAGAGCGCCGGCGTCTACTGGGTCAATTGGTGGAACAAGCCGGACGACGTGAAGGTCTGGGATTACAAGTACTGGGTAGCCCATATCACCTTCGACAGCGTCGGTACAGGGTATTTCAACGCCAAGGAGCTGTTCAAGACCTTCAAGACCCCGAACAAGGGCAAGATCATCGCCCTGCAGGGTCTCCTGGCAAACACCCCGGCCATTGAGCGGTTCCAGGGCCTGAAGAAGGCGCTCGCCGAGAACCCGGGTGTGGAGCTGTTGCCGTGGGAAGGCGCCGACTGGGACCGGACCAAGGGCTACAACGCCACCAAGGCCATGCTGGTTGCCCATCCGGGCGTCGACGGCGTCTGGTCCGCCAACGACGAGATGGCCATGGGCGCCATCCAGGCGCTGAAGGAGGCCGGCTACGCCCGCTCCACCGGGTATCAGGATTCCAAGTACCAGGCCCAGCTCGGGCTCATGATGTCGAAGGCCGCCAAGGAAGGAAAGCTCGACGTGGCCAAGCTGCCGCACAAGTACCGCTCCTTCAAGATCTCTGGTGTTGAGGTGAACAAGGAAAACATCGACAAGGTCATGAAGGATTACGCGAACTTATCGCCGGAGTACGACTTCAGCGACTTCTTCGCCAAGTGGGCGGCGGAGGCTCCCTAGGCAAGGGACGGTCTGAAAGTCTGTAGGGATTCGGAGTCTGACGGGCGGCCGCGGCATAGACTGCGGCCGTCCAATTTCATAGGAGAAATCGGCACTTCCATGACAGCGAACCTCAAGGCATCCTCCCCGGTAGACGCGAGCCCCAAGGCGTCCGCCCTCCTCCAGACTGTGCGGCGGTGGGTGAGAAGGACGGAGATCGGCGGGCAGATCGTGTCGTTGATCATCGTCGTTGCCGTCTTTGCCATCGGCACGCGCGGCAAGTATCTCGAGTGGGCCAACCTCCAAGTCATCCTGAGCCTCGCCGGTATCCCGGTGATCCTGGCGATCGGCTTGCACCAGGCGATCATCCTTGGCGCGATCGATCTCTCCGTGGAGGGCGTGGCGGGGCTGGCGATCATATTTGTGGGCATGCTGATTGGCCTGGTGTATACGAAGTTGAAGATCCCGTCCTTCATCGGCACTCCCGGGATGAGCTGGACCCTGTACGGTATCGCCGTGTAGATCAACAAAGCCACCACCATCCCGTTGCTGGATACCCGCATCCAGAGCATGGTGAATGGCACGGTGTTCGGCTTTCCGCTCATCGCGCTCATCGCACTGGCCATCCTCATCATCATCCAGGTCGTCCAGGACCGCACGCGCTTCGGTCGCTACATCTACGCTATCGGGGGGGGACGAGGCCCTTGCCAAGCAGGCGGGCATCCATGTGGACCGGGTGAAGATCCTGGTCTTCGCCATCGCCGGCATGCTGTACGGCCTCACCGCGCCCTTCCTGTCCACGAGGCTCGGCAGCGCGCACCCCCGCACCGGCGCCAACACCCTGTTTCCCGCCATCACGGCGGCAGCGGTGGGCGGGGTTGCCCTGACCGAGGGCATCGGTGGCGCGAAGAACGCGGCGCTCGGCGCACTGATCATCACTGCGCTGAACGACGGGCTGATCCTCATGCACGTCAACCCAAATGTGCAGCAGGCGGTCAACGAGGCCATCCTTGTGGCCGCAGTCGCTCTCACCATCGACCGCCGGAAGCTGGGCTTCATAAAGTAGAGTGAGTCGGAACGTAGCCATGATGGAATCGAGGAGCGAATTACGCAAGAACCCGATCCTCAGTCTGCAGAAGATCACCAAGGTGTTCCCTGGTGTAGTCGCGCTCGATGCGGTCAACTTCGACGTGTTCGGGAACGAGGTCCTGGGGCTGGTCGGGGAGAACGGCGCGCGCATCGTGCTGAAGGACCCGGACACTGCCATCCGCTACGGCATAGGCATGGTGTTCCAGGAAGGCTCCCTGATGGCCAACCTGTCGGTCATGGAGAACCTGTTCCTCTGCCACGAGCGCATCTTCTCCCGGGGCGGATTCCTTTCCCGGCGCGCGATGAAGGAGACGGCCGAGTCCGTCCTGACCCGAGTGAACGTCCAAATCGACGTGGACACGCTGGTGAGCGATATGAATTCCTCCGCGCGCCAGATGGTCGAGATCGCCCGCCTGCTGTGGCTCTCGACGCTCTATGGGCAGAAAAATCCCGTGCTGATCCTCGACGAGCCGACTACCGTGCTGACGGACAGCGAGCGGGAGACCCTCTTTTCCACGCTGAAGAAGCTGAAACAGGATGCGTCGGTGGTGCTCATTTCCCACCGACTGCAGAAGATCGTTGAAAACTCGGACCGGATCGTGATCCTGCGCGACGGCCGCAACGTCACGGAGATGCCCGCCGCCGAGGCGCGGAAGGGGGAGATCGTCAGCCTGGTCGGATTGGTGGGGTCGGGAAAGGAAGCCGTCTGCCGGTGCATTGTGGGGCAGGAAAGGCCCGAGAGCGGCAGCATGGCGCTGCTGGGGAAAAGGCTGCCGGGCGGCTCGCCGAGCCACGCGGTGCGGCTGGGCATCGGGCATATCCCGATCGACCGGCGTAACGAGGGACTGGCCAGTACCATGACCGTGGCGGAGAATGTCAACCTGCTGGTGCTCAAGTCGCTCAGCGTCCTGGGCTTCCTGCGTCCGCGCATGGAGAAGCGTAACGCGCAACACTGGGTGGAGGAGTGTCTCATCAAGACCCCCTCCATCAACATGATGTGCGGCAACCTCAGCGGCGGCAACCAGCAGAAGACGGTGCTCGCCAAGTGGCTCAGCTCCCGCATCAATCTGCTGGTGCTCGACCATCCGACGCGCGGGGTCGACGTCGGGGCCAAGGCGGAGATCTACCGGCTGATGCGCAAGCTGGCGAGTGAGGGGATCGGCATGCTGATCATGTGCGACACCCTGGAAGAGGACATCGGGCTGTGCAATCGAATGCTGGTTATGAAAGATGGCCGCCTGGTCAAGGAGCTGGAGTGCCTGCCGAACCGCAGGTCGAGCCCGCAGAACATCATCGGCCTGATCGTTTCAGGCCAGGTTCAACAAGGAGAAGAGAAGTGCCGTCAACAGGCCAGACGAGTCCGCGCGATCCGGCGGCGACCCAGGAACGGTCGGCCGTAGGCCGGAAGGGGCCGAGGATTCCGGCCATTGTCTACTCGATCACGCTCCTGCTGGTGATCGGCATGCTGTTCTGGATAGGGAACCACAACTTTCTCACCGCCTACAACCTGAACAAGATCTTCGGCTATGCCGTGCTGCTGCTTCTGGTCGGACTGGGCCAGATGTGCGCCATCCTCGTAGGCGGCATCGACCTGTCGGTCGGCGGGATCATGTCGTTTGTCTCGGTGGTGTTCGTGACGAGCATCGGTCACCTCGGCTACTGGGCCTACCCGCCCGGCATCCTGATCAGGATCGGGGTCGGCTACATCAACGGCAACATCCTCACCCGCATCCGCATCCCCTCCTTCATCGCCACGCTGGGGATCGGCGGCGTGCTCATGAGCCTGGCCATGCTCGTTGCCCCCGTACCGATCAACGTCCCCGCCACGCTCTGGAAGCTACTCGACATCTTCAACGGCTCGATATTGAAGGTCAGCAACGTCCTGTACATCGGCCTGATCACGCTGCTTCTGTACACCGTCATCCTGCGTTTTCGGGCGATGGGGCGCAACTTGTACTATGGGCAGCAACATCAAAATGTCCTGGATGTCGGGGATCGACATCGTTAAATCGCGCAACATTGCCTTCATGCTTTCCGGTTTCGGCGCGGCGATGTCGGGGATCCTGGTGTCCGCCGTCCAGCTCGGCTGCAATCCCTACGTCGGCGCCCCGTATGTGTTGAACTCGGTGGCGGCCGTCGTGGTGGGGGGCACGGCGCTCACCGGTGGAATCGGGGGACCGATCAATACGCTGTTCGGGGCGCTCACCGTTATCGTGCTTCAGAACGGGATGACCGTGGTGGGCGTGAGCCGGGCCCATAGGGAAGGCGAGCGTTGGAATACCGTTGCCTGGGCACGACCGGGCTTAAGATTTCCGCCATTTCACTCGCCGCGCAGACGTTCGGCTGGAACGCCGGCACGGAGGAGGCTTGGGCCATCCTCGACCGCTACTGCGAGAGCGGCGGCAACTACATCGACGTCGCCGACTCCTACAACGGCGGGGAGTCGGAGCGGATAGTCGGTGGCTGGCTGAAGGCGCGGGGCGCCCGCCGGGAGATGCTGGTCGGGACCAAGGGTGTTCTTCCCGACGGGGGCCGGCCCGAACGACTCGGGCCTGAGCCGCCGCCACATCCTCGATTCGGTCGACGAGAGCCTGAAGCGGCTGCGGACGGACTGGATCGACCTGTACCAGGTCCATTGCTTCGACCGCATGACCCCCCTGGAGGAAACCCTGCGGGCGCTTGACTTCTGTGTCGGCAGCGGCCGGGTGCGGTACGCCGGTGCCTCGAACTTCGCCCCCTCCCAACTGCAGAAGGGGCTGATGATCAGCCGTCGGGATGGGCTGGCGGCTTTTTCGACGCTGCAGCTGGAGTACAGCCTGCTGGTGCGCAGCCCCAAGTGGGAGTTGCTTCCGCTGTGCCGGAAGGAGAGGGTGGGCACGCTGGCCTGGTTGCCGCTAGCCGGCGGCTGGCTCTCTGGCAAGTACCGCCGGGGGGCCGAGCTGCCGCCTGACAGCCGGGCGGGTCACGGAGATCGGTGGGACGACGCGGCCGAGCAGCGCGGCGGGGAGAGGACCTGGCGAATCGTCGAGGAGCTGGTCCGCTTTGCCGGCGATAACGGCCGGCAGCCCGCGCAGGTCGCGCTCAACTGGCTGCTGCGGAAGGGCGAGGTCACCTGCCTAATTACCGGCGCCCGGACGGTGGGGCAGCTGCAGGAAAATCTTGACGCGCTCGGGTGGGCGCTCTCCGACGAGGAGCTCGACCGGCTGGACCGGGCAAGCGCGGTCGAGGAGCCGTACCCGTACAGCTTCATCTACCGGTACACACGCCGGGACGAGAGGCATCCGACGCGCGGCCGCCTGGAAAAGGAGCAATCATGACCACCATCCGCACAAGCGTGTTGGATCAGACCGGTGACGGGTACGTCAGGCTGATCCTCCCGTCCGGGAGCCCGAAGCCCGAAGCCGGCGGGCCGGACTACAGCTATCAACAGGTGCTCGGCACCGGGGAGCTGGGAGAATCGGGCATCATGGCCGAGCTGGTCTGCCGGAAGAGGCCCCTCGTCCTCGGCACGCTGGAAAGGCACCTCGCTACCCCCGAGATCCTCGTCGCACTGGACGGGGACGTGATTGTCTGCGCGGCTGCGCCGCTGGTCGACCCCGCCCGTTGCCAGCCCGCGGACATCCGCGCGTATATGCTGCGGCAGGGACAGGCCTTGTGGATGGACAAGGGCACCTGGCACTGGCTCCCCTTCCCGACCCAGACGGCGCAGGTCAGCCTGCTGCTCATCTTCCGCGAAGGGACGGGCGACCGCGACATCGAGTTCCGGGAGCTGGCGCAGCCCATCGGCATCGAAGCCGGCCCCGAAGCCGCTGGCTGAAGGGAAGGGGCCTTCAGGTCTCCACCACGATCATTACCTTCATGGCGCGCTCGCGGTGCGTCTCGATGTGTTCGTACGCCTTTGTGTAGTCGGCGAATGCGAAATGGTCGGTGATGAGGGACTGCAGGCGGACCTTCCCTTTTTCGACGAGGTCGATGGCCTCCCTCCAGTCGGCTTCCTGGTACATCAGAGTCCCGATAAGCCGAAGCTCCCTGTCCTGCACCGTCCCCATGTCGATCGTCGGTTTGGCCCCGAAGACTCCGACGACAATGATATCGGTCCCCTTGCGCGCCACCGCCACCGCCTGCGCGATTGTCGTGGGGCTGCCCACGCATTCGAGGATGAGGTCCGCCTTCGCTGCCCCGAAATGCTCGGTGATCGCCGCCGCGAGGTCGGATTTCGAGGTGTCGATGCAGCGATTGATTCCGCATTCCTTCGCCTTGTCCAGCCGGAACGCGCTTACGTCCGTAATCATTACTTCCGCCGCGCCCATCCCTTTTGCGGCCTGCGCCACGAGGTTCCCGATCGGCCCGGCGCCCAGGACGAGCACCTTCTTGCCCGTGACATCGCCTGACCGGCCAAGAGCGTGCACGGCGACCGCGACCGGCTCGATCATGGCGCCGTGCTCGAGGTTCATCCGCGCAGGCAGCTTCAGGACCTTGCCCGCCGTCACGGCGAAAAACTCCGATCCCGCTCCCGTGGTCTGAAAACCCATGACCTTCAGGTTGTCGCAGATGTGATAGGCCCCGTGGGTGCAGGGATAGCAGGTCCCGCAGGTCACCTGGGGCTGCACGGTGACGATGTCTCCGGGGGCCAGGCCGCGCACCGCGCCGCCGACCTTTTCGATCACTCCAGACACCTCGTGTCCCTGCACGACAGGGTAGGGTGTGAGGGCATGCTTGCCGTGGTAGACATGGATGTCGGATCCGCAGACGCCGATCCGCTTCATGCGAATGAGGACCTCGCCGGCATTCGGCACGGGGACCGGAACGTCCCGGAATTCGATCTGCCCCGGGGAAGTCATGACGGCCTGTTTCATTGATTCCTCCTACTTCTGCTCGCGGATGGCCGCGAGTCGCCCGGTAATGGCGTTCATTGCCTTCACATCCTCGGCCGAAAACTCCAGGCTCCCCGCGCTGGCATTCTCCCGTGCCTGGACCGCGTCCCGCGCCCCGACGAGCACGTGCGTGATTCCGCGCTGCAGCGCCGTGAGCGCAATGACAACCTGCGCAAGAGTTGCCTTGTATTTCTCCGCGAACGGCCGAAGCTCCGCGACGATCTCATTCACCCGGCTGATGCTTTCGGGGCTGAATAGAGCGTTCGTCCGGCGCGTGTCCCCCTCCGGGAAGCTTCTCTCGGGAGGCATGGTGCCGGTGAGTAGCCCCTGTTCCAGCGTGAAGTAGCTGAGGAAGGCGGTCCCCGCGGACACGCACGCATCTACGATGCCCTTCTTTTCGATTCCGCGGTCGAGCAGGCTGAACTTCTCCTGTGCCGAAGCGATAGCACCGTACTGCTTCAGCTGCAGAACTGTGACGTTGGACACGCCTATCGCCCGGATCTTGCCCTCTTTCTGCAGTGCGAGCAACGCCTCCCTCGTGACCTCAATTGGAGTGGTGGCCTCCTGCCAATGAGTCTGGTAGAGATCGATGTAGTCGGTGCCCAGGCGGCGAAGGCTCTCCTCGATCTCATAGCGTATCGAATCAGGACCGAGGTACCTGTGGATTTCGTACTTTGCCGGGGTGTCACTCGGCGATTTCTCATCCGCATACCCGTTGAACTCGCCCTTGTCCGTGTCCCACCGCAGCCCGCACTTGGTCGCCAGAATTACTTTGTCGCGCCTTCCCTTGATGGCTGTTCCGACGATCCGCTCTGCCACACCGAATCCATAGATCGGCGCCGTATCGATGAGGTTCACGCCCATGTCCAGGCTTGCGTGGATTGCTTCGATCGCCTTTTTCTCGTCGGTTCCGCCCCAGAACCATCCTCCGATGGCGAACGTTCCCAGGCCGATGACGGATGCCGATATTCCCGACGTCCCGAGCTTTCGGAGCTTCATTCATGTACCCCCCTTCTTGATAATCGCCCCGGTCTGATTTCCAAGCCTTGGAGAAGGCTATTGCATTTTTTTAATAAGTCAAGCTGTTTTCTACTCTCATGTTCCGACAATATTTTCTAATCATTTTAGAAAAAAATACAGCAGTTCTCAATTCGTTTGGAAGACGACTCATTTTGAGAAGAAATCGGTTATTCGGAATGCCGCACCGCCAATCACTCCACGTTCTTTTCGACATCAGGAAGAACGAGGTGTCTGATGCCCTCGCGGAAAAGGGGCGGCACAACTCCGTGTCTGCGGGCATCCCGCATCAGATCGCGGCTGCGAATCAGGGCAAGCGTGCCGCGTGTATTGTTCTGCTTATCAGTATTTATGGAAACTTCCGATGTTGCAGTTGCCAGAATCGTGCCGATATGGCAAGTTCTTGTATAACAACATTTTCAAACACCGCTATCTCATAAACAGCAAGCAATCAGGGAGGACATCATGGACCTTGAATTAAAGGGAAAACAGGCCGTCATAACGGGCGGCAGCGTCGGCATAGGGCTTGCGGTCGCGCATGCACTTGCTGCCGAAGGAGTGGATATCGTCATCCTGGCGCGTGACAAGGAGCGCGTCGAGCGTGAGGCCGCGGCGATCGGAAAAGCTCATCACGTGAAAAGCCTGGGCATCGCTGCTGATGTCGCAAAAATGGCGGACATCGATGCCGCGATTGCCCGCATCAGGGAGTTCTTCGACGGGGTCGATATTCTGATCAATAATGCCGGCACAGGGACATCGGAGACGATCATGGAGGCGCCGGACGACAAATGGCAGTACTTTTGGGATCTTCATGTCATGGGGGCCGTTCGTGTGTCCCGCGCCGTGGTCCCCCTGATGCGTCACCGCGGTGGGGGAGTGATTTTGAATACGGCATCCATCTGCGCGAAACAGCCGCTGGGGTACGAGCCCATCTACAACACGACGAAAGCCGCGCTTGTCATGTTCTCCAAATGCCTGGCGAATGAGCTGATCAAGGACAACATCCGAGTCAATGCCATCAATCCCGGTCTGATTCTTACTCCGGACTGGAAGAAGACGGCAGGCATCATGACCCAGGGGACCGGCACGACCGTGGACCAGTACCTCGACAAGATCGCCAAGGACAATACTCCCATCGGGCGTTTTGCGACCCCCGAGGAGCTTGCGCACTTCTACGTTTTCATGTGCTCCCCACGCGCCAGCTACTGCGTCGGGTCCAGCTACTACGTCGATGGCGGCTGGTTGAAGACCGTGGAATAGTCAGAGACCTGGGGGCCGCGCGCCCGGGGGATGACCTGCTCACCGGGGGTCGAGCTCCGACAATGTCGCAAGCATCTCGTGCTTCGTGTTCACCATCTGGGGGCCGGTAACAAGGTCGAAGCAGGTCAGGATCAGCTTGCCCTGCCAGATGATCGGCTCCCCTGGCTGGTCAAGCTCGCCTTTCAACCCATCGGTGTCGGGGCTCTGCGCGATGCGGGTAACCTTTCCATTGGGAGCAACCTTCGCCACGGCGTTCGCGCAGAAATCGGCGATATAGATGTTTCCCTCCGAATCGATGATCATGCCGTCGGTGGATTTCAGCTGCCCGGGATCCTTGGCCCAGACCGCGTTGTTCTCCACCGAGCCGTCGTCCTTGAACGTGATCTTGTACACGGCTCCGTCGCCGAAGTTCCCCACGTAGAGGTTGCCTGCCTTGTCGAACTCGATCCCATCGGCGCCATACTGGATGTCCTTGTTGTGCGTCAGGAATGTCGTGAGAATGTTCTTATCGGCCAGGGTATTGGTGATTGCGATGTTTTCGTCATCCAGTCCAAACCGATACACGCAGCTCATCAGCAGGCCGGAGGGGTCCTTCACCCGTGACAGCATGCTGTGGGTCACGTAGACCTGGATGCGATGGATGCGCATGCCGTTGGGGTGCCCCATGCCGCTTGCCACCATCGTGGTTTTCACAACCCTGTCGTCTTTGATCCGAAGTCGGAGGATCCGGCCCTTGAACACCAGCTCGGCCGCTCCCGACTATCCCTGGTTGTCGCAGATATAGAGGTCTCCGTCGGGCCCGAAGGTGATGTCCATCGGAAACGCGTGCCCGGTTTCCTCTGAAACGGGGACATCCACCCATTTGCGGATCTTCCTATCGGCATCGATTTTCAGAATGCAGCCCGGCTTGGAAGTGTCGGCATAATTCGGACAGGCAAGGATGAGATTCCCTTCAGGATCGATCGCCATTCCGTCCGGCGTGCTGACGTAGTCCGGCAGCACGGCGAAGAGCTTCGGTGGTTGCATGTCAATTCTCCTTTGAGTTATCGCGTCTTTTTCCCGAACCTCGGAAACAAGGCAGCGAGGGCATCGTAGCTGTCGTTGAGAAGGCTTTTGGTCTCCTGGTACACGGAGGCCAGGGCGGGGTCGGGGCGGATTCTATCGGTCATCTCGATGAACCTGCTTGCCACGTCAAAATCTTTGAACACGCCGCAGCCGACCCCGCCGATGATCGCGGCGCCCATGGAGGTTGCTTCCTCAAGGTAGTTGGGCCGGAGGATGTCGGCTTGATAGACATCGGCCATGATTTTCCGCCAGACATCGCCTTTTGCGCCTCCGCCGATGACGGTGATCTCGTGTATGGGGATCTGTTCCCGGAAGATGTCGAGGATGATACTGAGGTTCAGCGTGACCCCTTCCATCACCGCCCGCAGAACATCCGCGCGGGTGTGTTCCAGGGTGAGACCAATGAGGGCGCCCTTGGCATCGGGGTTCCAGCGGGGCGTGCGTTCTCCCAGCAGGTACGGAAGAAAGACGATCCCGTTGGCCCCGGGCGGGGACTTCTCAATCTGTTTGTTGATGAGCTCGTAGGCATTCGCGCCAGATTCCTCGGCGAAAGCCTTCTCCTGCGTGCAGATCTCGTTCTTCAGCCACGCGTAGGCGCCGCCCGCTGTCTGCATGGTCCCGCAGGGATGGACGTAGCCGGGAACGGCGTGCGCCCAGACGAAGGTGCGCATCTGCTCATCGTAGATGGGCTTTTCAGTCGTCGTGGCGATCCATGAAGAGGAGCCGAGGTAATTGTAGGTGATGCCCGGCTTCACCGAGCCGACCCCCACCCCCGCGCACACCCCGTCTCCGCCCCCGGCCACCACGGGGATGCCGGCCGACAGCCCCAGCGCTTTCGCCGCCGCCGCTGTGAGCTCCCCGACCACGTCGGTTGATGCTTTCAGCGTGGGCAGCTTCTCGCCGTCGATGCCAGTGATTCCCACGAGCTTCTCCGACCAGCGCAGGGTGTTCAGGTCGAGCACGTTGGTGCTCGACGCGTCGGAATACTCCGTGGCCATGACGCCGGTCAGACGGAAGTTCAGGTAGTCCTTTGCATGGAGCATCTTGAAGGTCCTGGCATATACCGCCGGCTCATTGCTTCTGACCCACATGAGCTTTTCCACTGAATAGGAGGCACTGGCACGGTGACCGGTGATTCGGTAGAACTCCCGCCCATCGATTTTTTGGAGGATCGTGTCGCATTCCTTCACGGCGCGCTGATCGCAGTACAGGATCGCGGGCCGCAGTGGTCGCCCGTCCCGATCCACGCAGAGGCATCCCATCATCTGCCCGCTGAATGCGATGGCGGCGATCTCGCGGGGATCGATGCCGCTCACTATGGATTGCGTGGAGGAACAGACGGCGTTCCACCAATCCTCGGGGTCCTGTTCTGCCCAGTTGTTGTTGAAATAGTGCGCGCCGTAGGGGGCCGTGACGCTGCTCATCAGCTTTCCCTCGGTGGTGAAGAGGGTTGCCTTGTTGCCGGATGTCCCCAGGTCATGCGCAAGGATGTATCGCTTCATTGTGAACGCTCCCTAAAAGCGGAGCAGGGTTTTGATCGCGCCCGGCTCCTCGGTCGCTTTCATGGCCTGCGCCGACTCGCCAATCGGGTACTCCGCAGTGAGGAAGTCGCCATGGGAGAGCAGGCCCGCCCTGATCCATTTGATCAGGGGCGTCTGGGCCGCTGCCTCGGCGGTCCGCGTGGGCCACTGGTGCACGAACAGGTTGAAGTTGTAGGGTCCGGTATCCTTGGCCAGCGTGATACTCGGGCTGACCACGACCCCATAGACACACAGGGAGCCGGCCATCCTGATGAGGGGCAGGCCGGCGTTGATGATCCGTTCGCTGCCCACCGCATCGATCACCGCGTCCAGGGGGACGCCCCGGCGACGCGTCAGGTCCGTGAGCTCGGTGGAATCCGGGGTGAAAGTCTCATCGGCGCCGAGTGCAGCCGCTTTCTCCCGCTTCTGGGCAATCGGGTCCGCTACGCCGACCCATCCAAGGCCGAGCAGCTTCGCCATTCGACAGAAGCTGAGCCCGACCGGTCCCGCCCCGAAAATGAGGATGCTGTTGCCCTTTTTCAGCGGAAAATCGCTGAACCCTGCGTACACCTCGCGCCACGTGCACAGGAGTGCGGCAGCCTCGAGCGGGATATCCTGTGGTACCTTCTTCATGATTTGAGAGACATCAACCCACCCGTGCGCCTCGTCGGCAACTCCGTCGGCCACCATTGCCGCGTGATCCATGGCGATCATGTATTCGCTGTTCCCGCCCCACCCGGAAGAATAGCGGGGGCTGGTCGGCGTGAGCAGGAGCGCCCCGATCACCCGATCTCCCGGCGTGAAGCTCTTCACCTTGCTGCCGACTTCCACCACGGTTCCGACGCTTTCGTGACCAAGAAGCAGGGGGTACTTCTCGGGACCGATGCCGGGGAAATGGCCGGCGACAAGCTTCCTGTCCGTCGCATTGCAGATGTATGCCGCCGCATTCTTCACGACTGCCTCGTAGGGGCCGGGTGACGGCTTGGGGATATCGACGATTTCGATGCGACCGGGCGATATCACGGCGACAGAGAGCATCTGCTTTCCCCCTCTTGAGATGCTCATAGTGGTAGCAAGCGGGTGAATTGTCAAGAAATCAGATAATAGGGTTTTAAAACTAACAGAGTATTGCCGGCTGAGCGGCAGCGCCGAGCTGCGCCCACAACCTATTCCCCGCAGTGAGTCCACATTCGGCTCCGCCAAGACGCGCGAGGCGCTGGCCCAGTACATCGTGCGCCCCCCGGTCGCGTTCGGACACCGTGATCTATCGCGCTGCCTACAGCGATTATTTCCACACCGACATGAAGGTCTTCCCCGCCATCGAGTTTCCCCTCGAGGTCCTCCAGCACATGCCCGACTCGCACAGCCGACTCCTCCGCATCGGTCCGCCCGACGAGCCGCAGCCCGAGCTCTCGGTGTCGGCCAAGCACAGCCGCGCCGCATGGGCACGCCTGATTAAGAAGGTCTACGAGGCGGACCTCCTGACCTGCCCTCGTGGTCACAACCCGATGAACCTCATCGCCGTGATCACCGAAAGACAGGCAAGCCATCCCCCGGTCTGGATCCCGCCTCCTTCAACTGATCTCCTCTCCGTATCTCCCAAGGGGTAGTCTGTCCCTCCGCATTCCCTACACGAGGCCATCGTCTGCCTTGAGCCCACCGCAAGACCCCGAAGTTGCCTATCTCCCCATCGTGTCCGCCTCTCGCTACGCCCGTCCGTAGCCGGCGCGGGGCCTTCGTTCTTGCCATCCGCGAAAGGCGAAGCAATAGTAGTTGCTATTCGATTCCTAGCTGGCAGTGGGGAAGGGGGATGTCTATTCTTTGTAGGCATTCCGGCGGTGACGGATTCGAAGAACGAGAACGACCAGGCGTTGGTCCTCAATTCTGCACAGAATGCGGCAGTCGCCGCAGCGATACTTCCACAGTTCACCGAATACTGGCCCCTTCAGAGGTTCACCAATAGCACGGGGGTCATCCAGCTTTTCTACTCTCTCCTTCAGAAACCTGACGATCCGGGCTCGAATTGGCGCATCGATTCTCCTCAGATCCTTGACTACATCGCGGGACAGCTCAATCTTCAAGCCCTAACTCCCGCATTGCTTCGTTCAATGATACGGTAGTCTGCCTCCCTTCATAGATCTCTCCCAGCCTCTTTTCACCCAGATAGATGTCTTCCAAATCATCCAGGTACCCGAGGATAGCTTCCCGCACATAGTATGTCTTGCTCCGTCCCGTTTCTGCTGCCAACCGCGTGAGTCTTTCCTCGATATCCTTGGGCAATCTCAATGCGATCATTCTTAGCCTCCCGTGCTATACATGTATAACATATCTCGCCAGCCGCCATTCCGTCAACGGGCTTCTGTTCGGCAGCGTCTACGCCACCATCGGCATCGGTTTCTCCCTGGTGTGATTGCCTATTTGTCCGCGAGCAAGCAGATCTAGGCGGGGCGGGCAGCCGGCAACGGCCTCGTACCCCTTCAGGGCGAAGGCAGGGCACAGCCGTCTCCCCGGGGGGTCGCAGGCGCCCCAGAGCACACCGCTTTCGTCTTTCAGGATGATCTACCCCAGGCCGAAGCGGGTCCGGTCCAGGCCACGCAGCACCTGGAGGCGGTGACCGAGGCGCTCCAGCCAGGCGGCAATCTTCTCCGGCCTCTGGGGAGCTCTGCGCTTCGCCGTGGTGGGGATCGGGGCCGCGCTGGCCTCCCTGCTGCGCCGGCGCCGTGGTGAGCATGGCCGCGGTGGCGATCTACGCCGCGCTTGCTAAGGTCAGCGAGTAGAAGCGCTCCGGGCACAGGAAGTAGCCCTCGGCGTCCCGATTGCCGACGGTGCGTGCACCAAGGCGTGGCACAGATCCCGATCGAAGAGCACCGCTTCCTCGCTGGCCAGCCGGTGGCCCCGGCGCTTCATCTCCGCCAGGAGTCTGCCGGGCCTCGAGGCGGCGAACCAGCGCTCCGGCTTCCCACCTCAACGTGTCCAGGACGGCGGGGGTTTTTGCAGGGTCGGAGGCCCGCATCGTCGCAGGCACCTTAAGGGGTCACGGTTAAGTCTCCCTGATTTAAGCTGCTATACCCGTCCGCATTGCGACGCGTCTGCGGTATCTGCGGTCATGCGCAGTGTAGTATCGGCGCCAAAGCTTGCCATCAGAATTTCTCCGTGACCGTCTGTTTCCGGCGTCCCGCCATTTAGAAAACCCCGACGGACCATCCCACGCCCGGGCATAGTATCAATCCTCTCCGGCTTCCGGGCAATCCAAAGGCGTTTCCCCGTCAGGGGACGGGTCCTCCCGCATGTAGCGGCGCAGGTGCTTCCGGCGCTTCCGATCGCTACGGCCGCCGCTGCCCCCTGAGCCAAAGCCCTTGAATAGGATTGTGCATAGAGCCAGCAATCCCCAGGCCTTCCAGTAATCCAGGCGCTTGAGGCCGAAGATTTCCGGCATCAGCCAATTCCACAGGAGCATGACGACCCAGCCGAAGAGGGCGAGCAGGCCGATCGCAAGGATGCCGAACCCGATCCCCAGAAGGATTTTCTGGGGCAGGCTGCGATTTTGCCACCAGGCATCCATGTCGAATCCGCCTCCATCGCCGCTGCAGGGACGCTGGGACCTTCTCCCTGACGCATCCATACCGCTCAAACCGGAATCATGTTTCCCGCCGCCGCGGGCATTCGCTTGATCAGACATCTCTTTCCTCCTCCGGGTCCAACCCGGCAACGCTATCGGTCCGGGCCAATACCCGGTTTCGTTCCTTCATTCTTCGATCCAGTACCTCAGAGCCCGGGTAAGATTGCGCAAAGCGTAGCGCTTGCGCGCTGACAGGGTGTCGATGCTCTCGCCCGTGGCTTCCGCTATTTCCCGGAATGTCAGGCCGCCGAATACCTGGGCCTCCACCACCCGGCGTTGAGCCGCCGGCAGGGCTCGGAGGGCGTCGTTCAGGGCATCTATAAGGCTTTCCCTTACGAAACCATTCTGGGGATCCAGGCCGACGCCGGAGATGATCTCCCTCAGCGTGTCCTCGGTCACGTCCGTTTCGCCGGATGCGGCGCGCACCCGTTCGTGCCGCCAGGCCTCGATCAGCCGCCGGGTAAACAATGAATTGATCCATGCCGGAAGGTTGTGGATGTTTGCCGCCAGGTGCAGACGTTCCATGGTCTCGGCATAGACGTCGTGCACAATATCCTCAGCCTCTTCTAGACTTCGTCCGGCGGCGCGCAGGCGTGCCAAAAACCGCGGTTTTTCGGTCTTGTAGGCCTGCTCCAGCCGCCTGTGGGAATCGCTGTTTTCTTGTGGCCTTTCATTGTTCATGGCGTACAAGTATATCGACGGACGAGCCGTGCATTTCGTGTATTCAGTTTTCAATATGGCAGGTATGGACGGTTACCCCCTAGTGGATTGACCAGCTTCAGCAAAAACATCAATTCAACGCGTGACGGGAGCGGTCGACGCTCACAGTTTCGCGTCCAAACCACAGGCACCCTGAAACGTTCAAGCACGGCCGCCTCAGACGCGCCTCCCGAAAACCCTGCACCGAGCCGTAAGCACAAGGCGGGCGTGCTATATACTGCGCGAAGGCCTCGCGCGCCTTGGAGGAGGTTGCGGGGATCTTGATCTAGAGGTACTCGCTGAACCCGCCGTGTGCCCGGTCCAGCATGTTCCTGGCCAGCCGCTCGTTGAGCGAAGAGCGCTTCAGGAAGAAGACGACCATGCAGGAACAGAAGTAGCCACTGAGCTTGGACAGATCGAGGGAAGGCACATGGACAGACCTCCCCTCTCTGTCGAATCCGCCTTTGAGCAAGACCACGTGCGGGTTGCGATTCCACAGCACGAACTCGCCCGCGGAGGTGGAGGCGACTATTGCAGCGTAAAATAGGAGCAACCCTACGATATAGAGGCAGTCTATTCGGTTTCTGACCAAGAAAGCGCGCTCGCTGTGGGCGAAACTGATCGCCCAGGTGTACGAAGTCGACCCGTACCCTCCGGGCCGCCCTACGGGCACCTTCGACCTTCGGCTGGTCTGTCCTCGGTGTTCCGCTCCGATGCGGATCCTCGCCGTGATCACCGAGCAGGCGCAGGTCCGCCAGATCCTGCGGCATCTGGTGAAAATCCGCCGCTCACCTCCAGGGCTCGACCCAGCTTCGTTGAATGAGCATTCTGTCGCCTGCTGATCCAGGGAGGTACTCTGTTCGCTCTGGGTGTACCGCCCTCCTCCGAGGACGTATTCTTCGGCACCCGCATTGGTCCGCACCGTAGAAAAGGCGGCAGCCCTCGGGATTTCGTGCCCACAGCAGAGGGTATACGGCATAATGGCCTCGATAAACTCGTCAGCTACGGTTCCATTCCCTGGCCAAAGCTAGTTTTAACTTTTGCTCTCACTTTACCAGAAGACCTTCACCGGATATCGCGAGGCAATTCGGTCACTGGTGACGAATGTCAGGTTCTCCGCGATTGTTTGAGCGATGAGGGCACGGTCAAAGGGATCGTGGTGGTGGAATGGGAGGGCGGCCACGGCCGCGGCATGGCGAAGCGAAAAACTTAGTTCGCTCCACCCCAGGGCCTCGATCTCAGCCTCGATATCGTCGATAGGAATCCCCGTCACTTTGCCGAGCGCGCCTTTGATTGCGATCTCCCAACCCGAGACCGAACTGAACCCGATTTCCCCAGTATCGCTCTGCACCAACGAAAGGACCGCGGGAGAGAGCCTGTCTGGATCCGTCATCCACCACAGGAAGACGTGCGTGTCGACCAGGTATCTCATTAACCACGGCCCTCGAACGTGGCGTTGATGCTCTCATCCTCAGCATCAAAGTCCGAGCGTACTACTACTTTGCCCCTCCACTTTCCTGGGCTGAGTTTGACGATCGGTCGCCGAATGGGAGAAAGCCGCGCAATAGCTTTTCCGGCCCTGGCCAGGATATACTCCTCCCCCCTTTCGACCTCGCTGAGAATCCTAGACAAATGCGTTTTTGCCTCGTGAATATTTGCTGTCTTCATGAACTTAGCTTAGCTAAGTCCTGAAATAAAGTCAAGAAAGCTAGTGAAATGCTGCTAAACCTTCTTGGATATGTCACCCCCCGGTCAGGCAGGCGGGGCAGCCAGGACCTCCTTCGGTTAGGGTAGGATCAGCTCCTCCACAAGGAGCGGTCTGTCCATCCGCCTGCGCACCACCACCTTGTCCCCTGGGCAGCGCGTCGCCCGAGGGTGCGCATCTCAGATCCTACGGCCTCACCCGCCGCCGGTCCCGCGGGGTGAAACCCGCGCAGCGGCGTGAAACCCGCGGGACACGCAATCAACCCTATGGGCACCTTCGGCTGACCTGCCCTCGTGGTCACAACCCGATGAACCTCATCGCCGTGATCACCGAAAGACAGGCAAGCCACCCCCCGGTCTGGATCCCGCCTCCTTCAACTGATCTCCTCTCCGTATCTCCCAAGGGGCAGTCTGTCCATCCGCATTCCCTACACGAGGCCATCGTCTGCCTTGAGCCCACCGCAAGACCCCGAAGTTGCCTATCTCCCCAGCGTGTCCGCCTCTCGCTACGCCCGTCCGTAGCCGGCGCGGGGCCTTCGTTCTTGCCATCCGCTAAAAGCGAAGCTATAGTAACTGCTATCCCTAGAGGGGGTGACCCATGTCGATCGAGCGAGTCGTTTCGATAGCCAATTCGCACCAGGAAGCCGACGAGATGGACGTCAAGCAGCAGGTTGCCATGACAGCCGACGAGCGGCGGGCGATCGTCAGGAAACTGCAACGACGGGTCTACGGCCCTAATCCCCCTCCGCTGCGTCCGCGCCGAAAGTGAGCACCCCTCTCTTTTCCAGGGACATCCTCGAATTCCTCGAGATGTTGCGGAAGCATCGGGTGCGTTACCTCGTCGTCGGCGGCGAGGCAGTCATCCAGTACGGCTATGCTCGCTTCACCGCGGACATGGATATTTTTTACGAGGCCTCTGCGGCCAACGCGGCTCGGCTCTACCAGGCGCTTCAGGAGTTCTGGGGTGGCACAGTCCCCGGTATCGAGAACGCGGCCGCCCTCCGCGGGAAAGGCAAGGTGTTCCAGTTCGGCCGCCCACCGAATCGCCTGGACCTCCTGAATAGTATTGACGGCGTTGGCTTCCCCGTCGCCTGGAAAGGCCGCAGGACAGAACGATTCGGGCATAGGGGACGGCTTCTGACAGTGCACTTTATCGGGCTGGAGGAACTGATCCGGAACAAGAGGTCCGCCGGGCGAAACAAGGACCTCGACGACCTCAGGTTCCTGATCGAAGCCCGCAGGAGACGGGTGCGGAAACGTTCCCGCTCGAAACGCCTTCGCTGAGGTTCTCCATTCGAAGCGTTCTGAGGCACTGCCAAATTATCTAAGGCCGAATCCGTTTCCGATCCCGCGGAAAAAGGCAGGCCTCTTTGACGTTGGCCAGGCCCAGCACCTTCTGGAAAAGCCGCTCCAGCCGGATGGCGAACCCTCCATGCGGCGGGAAGCCGTGCACGAAGATAGCATCGACCCCGTGCTCCTTGGCCGCCCAGTCGCATAGGATCCTCTCCCCTTCCGGGTTGATTTCGCAGATCTTGTGCCCCCCGATGGAGCCGATCAGCTCCCGGGGCCGCTGTCGCCGCTGAAGGCGGCCAATCCCAGAAGCTCGCGGATGCGTCGGTTGCTCAGATTACTGAACACCTCGAGAGAAAAACAGGCTGCGTGCTGCCCATGGCTAGTGCGCCCGCCGTCTGACGCTTTCCGGCGGCCAGGTTTTTCGCTGACCCAGGAACAGGGAATAGCCGGCTTCCGCACCGTGGAGGATCTCCTTGAAAAAGAAACTTTATAGACCCGTGTAGCCCAGGTAGAAGTTCCGGAAGTACCGGCCGCAGCGCATGGGGACCAAGACGCCTTGACCCGAGCCGATCCCGGTCGACAGTAAGAAGGCGAACGAGTCGCTCTTATTCCCGAGAATGATCACGGGACCCACACAAAAATCGGTGCGGACCAGCTGGTAGTCTTCGATGAGCCCCCCCAGCGAGTCGTACTCTCGCCCCTGTTCCTCGTGCAGCGCGAGTTAGAAGAAGGCGCCGGCGGCAAAGCGGTTGCCGAACTGGAAGCTCAACGAGACCGGCCAGCATGCCGGCGGCCAGCGTGTGCCGGCCCTCTTCTTCATCTGCTCTAGCCCGAAACGGAACATAGCTCCCCACCAGGTCCAGGGCGTGACCCCATGTGTTGGTCTGGGCCAGATGCTCCTCCAGGAACTCGATGCTTTCCTCGATCGCCGCCTCCTGCTCGTACTCCGCGAAGCCCTTCTCCTGGAGCCAGCGCGCGTACAGTTGCTCGTCCACCCGCCGCCGCAGCCGCTGCAGCTTACGTTCCAGTTGCACCCGGCCGGCCGATGTGACCAGCGACCGGGCAGTCAGCGCTTCAGCAGCATGGACGTCCCGACCCGCGACCTGCACGGTCTAATGTGCCAAAGAGGCAATGGCGTCGATCAGCGCTTCCAGGGAGAGGTACTTCTCGGAGACCGAGCCCAGCGTCTGCCCCGTGGGCACATCCACGAGGCTCACAGTCACGACCAGCCAACCCCCGATCTGCCCGATGCTGCCCACCACCAGCTGCGAGGCCGACAGCAGCCGCCCGATCTCCAGCTGGCAGCTCTCGTCCGCGCACTGCGAGTACGAAAACTCAAGCGCAGGCATTCCCCCTGTCCCCGCCGGTGGAGAACCGGGTACCGGGCACGAAGGTGACACCAACGGCAATACGGTGCTCGCCGCGTCACCCAAGGAGCCTCGGGGAACCCTGGATCCAGCCCAGCCGCGGGGCGCAGCTCCAGGTGGATGTTCTCCCCGATTAGGGCGCTGGAGCATGTTCCCCATCGACTCGACCAGCAGGTTGAGGTCCCACCCACTGCGAAACGCTCTGGACGGGGGGGCGTCGCCCGCTCAGCTCCCATTCTAGAAATTACACTTTCCCTGGCTGTACTCTCGTGCTATGCTAGCTCACAGATGACATCGCAGGGAGCCCACAAGGCCTATCTGGATGCTCTCCGGCGCATGACTGCCGAGCAGCGGCTGCTCAAGGCGCTGGAGCTGACACGGCTGGTACGGGATCTGCACCTGCACGGGTTGCGGCGCCGCTTCCCGCAACATTCGGAGCCACAGATCCGTGAAATCTTCTTCGGGTCGCTGAAGCGATGCTGGAACAGGAATTACTGATCCAAGTCGTTCGAACCCTGGAGGAGTGCAAGATACCCTATATGCTCACCGGTTCCTACGTATCCAGCATGCAGGGGTTTCCGAGGTCCACCCACGACATCGACATCGTAGTCCTGATTGACCCCTCGAAGATACCCGGGCTCAAGGAAGCATTCCCCGGCCCCGGCTTCTTTCTGAACGAGCAAAGCATGAGCGAGGCGATCCGACAGGACGGCATGTTCAATCTCGTCGAATCTTCGGGTGGGAACAAGATCGATTTCTGGGTTCTTACGGATTCGGCTTTCGACCGTTCGCGGTTCGCCAGGCGCTATGCGGAGAAAGTATTCGGACAGGCGTTGCTTGTTTCTTCCCCTGAGGACACAATACTCATGAAGCTCCTCTGGGCCAGGATGTCAGGCGGCAGTGAAAAGCAGATCCAGGATGCCTTGGGGGTATACGAGCTTCAGTTCGGCAGGCTGGACAGGGAATACCTGCAGCGCTGGGCCGTTACCCTCGCTGTCGCAGATGATCTGAAGTCATTAGAGGATAAGGCCCGCCCCGTGGAGTGAGCCGGAGGCACCCGGGTACCCTGGGGGCGAACCCGCAGTGCGGCGGACAGCCGTACTTGAACATCGAAGGGCCGCTTCTTGCGTGGGAAGCCGTGCATGAAGATGGCATCCACCCCGTGCTGCCGGGCCTGATCGTGCGACATGCGTGGGATGCGCGATATACACATGCGCAAAATTAAAGAGACATTAGGCGTAAAAAGGAAGAAGATACCCGCGAATCATGGAAGGGCACTCTTGTATCTCATCAAAAACCCGCACGAGTGTGCATAGCAGTTCATCTGTGCTCAGGAAGTACCTATTATGAGTTCCATTCTGTCGGGTGTATTGCCAGATTCGCTCGGCTGCGTTGAACTCGGGTGAGTACGGCGGCAACTGGTGTACATCCAACCACCCGCGATTCCTCT
>Ga0315273_10001969_pt1 | contig 23882 bp, 20 predicted proteins | sample YL17G02_0_MG_FD_205753 | JGI IMG/M metagenome (GOLD analysis project Ga0315273, IMG submission 205753) | Sediment microbial communities from Yellowstone Lake, YNP, Wyoming, USA - YL17G02_0 | ecosystem: Environmental > Aquatic > Freshwater > Lake > Sediment | place: USA: Wyoming | collected...
GCCGCCCGCGTCCGCCGCAGTGCGAGCATGGGACCGCGCGCGGGATCGCGACTTCGACCGTCGTGCCGTGGATCGCGTCGCCGAAGGGCAGGCTCATCTCGAGCGTGAGGTCCTCGCCCCGCGCGGCTCGGCGAGACGACCCGCGCCGGCGGCCTCCGCCGCCGAACATCTCGAAGATGTCGGACAGGTTGCCGAGACCGAGGTCCTGGAAGTCGATCGTCGTTCCTTGGAACGGATCGAACCCGGGCTCGAACGCCTCGTGACCGCCGCGATCGTATTTGGCGCGTTTGTCGGGGTCCGAGAGCACCGCGAACGCTCCCGACACTTCCTTGAACTTCTCTTCCGCGCTCTTGTCGCCGGGGTTGACGTCCGGATGGCACTTGCGAGCCAGCTTGCGGTAGGCGGCCTTGAGGTCCTTCTCTGTCGCCGAACGAGGCACGCCGAGAATCTCGTAGTAGTCCTTCTTCTTGGTCACTCCGGCACCTTAGGATTGGCCTCGAGGGGTGTCAAGCGCTGCCGCGGGCTAGAATCAGCGCATGAGCTTCGCACCAGCCGCCGTCGCCGTAGCACTTCTCGCACTGCTCCCGCCGCCGGTTCCGCCGGATTCCGGCCTCTCGTCGCCCCCTCAACGGCCGCCGAGCACCGAACCCGCGCCAAGCGACAAGGACGCGGGCCCGGATCCCGCGTACATGTCGCTCCTTCCGGACGACGGCTCGCCTTGGGGCGTCGCGCCGGAGCTCGCCGCGCGGCTCGCCGGCGTGGCCGCGAAGTACCTCGACTACGCGGTCAAGTTCACGTGCACCGAGACCGCGCGCAACGCCCGGTTCGACGACGGTGAAGCGAAAAAAGAGACGTCGAAGCGGTACGGCTACCTCCTCCTGCGCGGCGACGGACAGACGATCCTCGAGTTCCGCCAGAAGATGAAGTCCGACGGGACCGTGACGACCACCGAGGTGAACGACGCCGAGGCGTTTCCCCCGGCCTACGCGTGGGTGTTCCTCTTCAGCCAGGCGAACCAGCCCTACTTCGCGTACCGCGAGCGCGGCGATCGCTTCGAGGGGTACGACTGGGTGCGCATCTTCGAATTCAAGGGGGCGATCCCGTACACCGACGGTCGGGACATCCGCCAGTGGGACGGCGTCGTGCTCGTGGACGCCACCACGTTGACGCCGGTCGAAATCCGCGCAGAGCCAGGCCACCAGCAAGAGCGCCTGAAGGTGCTTTTTTCGCGTTGGTCTCAGTCGTTCAATATCGTGGGAGGCCGCGTCGGCCCGAAGCCGATCGGGTTCTCGGGCCGGGTGATGTTCCAGACGCGCCGCGACCAGCTGACCTTCCCGACGCAGCTTCGCTACTCGTCGTTCCGCGCCATCACATCCAAGAGCACGGAGCCGACCGAGGCGTCGACGCGAGAGTACTCCGCGTACCAGTTCTTCAAGACCGAGACCAACGAGCGGGCGTTGGACCAGAAGCCCTGACGGGAAGCGCGCGCTAGGGCTTGGCGGCGATCGCCGGCGCCGAGGCCGGCGGCGGAATCGCGAACGCCGGGTCGAGAACGGCGATCTTTGCAGCGGCGGCCAACTCCTGGATCTTGGCTTTCAGGATGTCCTGCTCCATCACGCGGCCGAGATCGAGCGTCAGCTCGTTTTTGACCTCTTCGTAGGTCCGCGTCGACTCGGGCTTCTTCTCCAAGACCTTCATCACGTTGAAGCCCTTCGGCGTCTCGAACAACGGCGTGACCTCGCCCGGCTTCGCGGCGAAGGCGATCTCCTCGAATTTCGGGAACATCACCCCTCGCGGGAAGAACCCGATGTCGCCGCCACGCGCCGCCGTAGGATCCTGCGAGTACTGCTTCGCGAGCGCCGTGAAATCCTCGCCGGCGGCGGCGCGCTTGGCAGCCTCTTCGGCTCGCTTTTTCGCTTCGAGTCTCACGGATTCGGGGTCCTTTTCGGAGACCTTCACGAGGATGTACTGCACGTGGACCTGCTCGGGGACGTTGAACATCCCCTTGGGCGAATTCGCGTCGTAGAACTTCTTCGCCTGCTCCTCGCTGACGCCCTTGCCGGCGACGAGACCTTTCCCGTACGCCTCGGTCTGGATGTTCCGCCCGACCTCCCGGCGAACCTCGGCCTCGGTGAGCCCGGATTCCGCGAGAAATTTCTTGTAGGTCCCTTCGGAACCGACGCGCAGCTTGAGTTGCTTCACCGCCGCGTCGACCTCGGCGGGGGAGGCCGTGATCCCCTTGGCCAGCGCGGCCTGGTAGAGCAACTCATCGGCGACGACGACCTCGAGGCTCTGGGCTCTGAGTGCTTGGTCGTCGGTGGCGTTCAGCACGCGCCCTCGTTGCTGGAGCATCTGTTGGTTCATCCGGTACACGGAGTAGACCTTGTCCGCCAGGATCGGCTTCCCGTTCACGGTGGCCACGGGCTTTTGCGCATCGACGCCCGAAGGGACCGCGCTCCGGAGCTGGGCCTGCGCGACAGGGGGGGGCGCTGCCATTGAAGGTGCCGGCGCCGCCGCGGCAACGGGCGAAGGCGGGGCCGCCGGAACCGGGGTCAGACTGCCGTCGTCGTGCGAGCGGCCGCATCCCGCCAAGGCGAGCAATGAAAAACCCAACGCGGTCAGCGAACGCAGAGGCTTCCGATCAGCCATCGTTTCTCCCCGACCCGAGGGATGTCGTCCCAGTGGGCACGCGCGAAAGGGGGCATTCTAGCAGCGCGTCAGATCTGAAGCCGTCGCACGCCACGCTTGGCGAGAAGGGCGATGCGCGCGAGGAGGAGCGCCGCAACCGCGGCGAGTCCGATCGCCAGCCCACTCCATACACCCCGGGGCCCCCACCCCGCGACGAACGCAAGGAGCCATCCCGCGGGCAGCCCGACGAGCCAGTACCCCACGACGTTGGCGACCGCGGGGAGGCGGGTGTCTCCTGCGCCGCGCAACACACCGAACGCGACCGCCTGCACGCCGTCGAAGAGCTGGAATGCCCCCGCGATGGGGAGGATCGCGACCACCGTCGCCATCACGCCCGGATCGACGGAATAGAAACCGGTCAGCGGGCGGGCCGCCAGCACGAACGCCGTGGCGGGAACGATCATGACGAGGGCTCCTAGACCAACCGCGACGAACGCCGAGCGAGCCCACGCGTGCCCCGCCCCGACGAGTTGGCCGACACGCGTCGCTGCGGCCGCGCCGATACCGCTCGGAACCATGAAAGAGATCGTGGCCAGATTGATCGTGACCGCGTGCGCCGCGAACGGTATCGCACCGAGGCGGCCCATCATGAAGCCGGCCGCGTGGAACGCCCAGACCTCGAAACCGAACTGAAGCCCCAGCGTCAGGCCGAGTTTCATCATGCGGCCGAGCGGCGCGGCGTCGAACGCCCCGGCCCATCCGGGCCAGTACTCCCGAATCGTCCGCCGCGCGAAGTAGAGGAGACTCGCGAGCATGAGCCACTGGTTGATCGAAGTCGACAAGCCGCATCCGCGAACGCCGAGCGCTGGACAACCGAGTTTCCCGTACATCAGGACCCAGTTGAGGAACACGTTCGAGAGATTCGCCAGCACGATGGCGTAGGTGGCGGGACGCATGACGGAAAGCGCCTGAAGGAAGTTCCTCACGATCGCGAACGCCAGAATCGCCGGGAGACCGGGAATCAGCACGCGACAATATGCCGCTGCGGTCGGGACGAGATCCTGCGGTTGCCCGAGCGCCACGAGGCCTCGGCCGGCGAAGGCGTAGAGCGCGAGAACGGGCACGCCGAGGATGGCGGCCATCGCGAGCCCGCGCGTCAGCCCGAGACCGGCCGCGCGCGTGTCCCCCGCCCCGCGGGCCTGCGCGACGACAGGATCGAGCGCTCGAGCGGCCCCCCAGGCCACGATCGCCGCCGCCATCCCCCACATGTGCCCGAGCGCGACGGCGCCCAACGCTTTCGCCCCGAGGGCGCCGGACATCATCATGTCGACCGTCCCCATCGAGATCGTGCCGAGGTAGGCGATCATCACGGGGCCGGCGAGGAGCCAGACGCGCGCGGCCTCGTCGCGCAGCCCCGCGACGGGCGGGACCGGCGTGCGTGCGGCAGTGTTCATGGGAGCCGCTCATGATAGCAATCGGCCTTCGCCGCGGAGACCCGAATGGACGACGAGATCCCGGACGATGTCACCCTGCCGATCGAGGACGCGATCGACCTGCACGCGTTCGCACCCCGCGACGTGACGGACGTCGTCGCCTCATACCTCGAGGCGGCTCACGAGTCGGGGTTTCGTGAGGTACGCATCATCCACGGCCGCGGCATCGGCGCGCAGCGTGAAGCGGTGCGCGCGCTCCTTTCGCGCCATCCCCATGTCGCATCGTTCGCCGATGCGCCCCCGGACCGCGGCGGATGGGGGGCGACGATCGTCTTCCTGAAGTAATTGGACCGGCGCGGGACGAGGGGGCACTGCCCTTCTTCTTCAAAGCTCCCCAGATACCGCTTTGTGAGAAGAAGGGCAGTGTCCCCTCGTCCCGCGCCGGTCCCCGTTTGACCGCGGAGCCACTCGCGGGGAGAATGCCCGGATGAGCGGAAAGGTCCAGGTCGATTGCCCCTGCTGCAAGACGAAACTCGTCGTCGACACGGCGACGGGGACGATCCTGTCGGAGGAGCGTCCGAAGGCCGATCCGACGGCGACGTTCGAACAGGCCATGACCGACGTGAAGTCCGGGGCGGCGCGGCGGGAGGACGCCTTCTCCAAAGCGTTCGATCGTACGAAGAACCTGGACGATTTGCTTCAGAAGAAGTTCGAGGAAGCCCGGCGGAAAGCTGCGTCCGACCCTTCCACGAAGCCCAGAAACCCTCTCGATTTCGACTGAAATGGCGTTTTCGGTTGACCCACGCCGAAGGCACGCACTAAGTTTGAAAAGCCTCAACGCGTCGCCCCGGAGACTGCCTGTGACCTCACGATCCGTTCTCGCCTTGGTCGCCGCGGCGATGTTCGTCGTGGTCCCCGCACAAGCCGCCGCCAAGAACGCGCGCCACCGCGGCTCGCGGAAGCCCGCCCCCGCGCCGGAGCTGGTCTGGTACGTCGAGACCGTAGACGGCCAAGTCCTCGATGCGCGCAGCGAGGACCTGGCTATCAATCCCGCATCGGTCGTGAAGATCGCGACCTCGTGGTGGGCGCTGGAAAAGCTCGGGCCCGACCACCGGTTCACGACGCGCTTCACCGCGCGCGGCACGATCGATCCGTCGCGCCGCGTTCTCAAGGGGGACCTCATCGTCCATGGCGCGGGCGATCCCGACTTCCAGTCGGAAAATGCATTCCTCGTTGCTCAGGCGTTGAACCGGATGGGCATCCGCAAGGTGACTGGCTCGGTGGTCGTCGATGGGACGTTTTGGATGGGTTGGGAGAACGGCTCTCAGGGGATGAACCCGGATCCCGTGAAGCGAGCCACCCTGATGGCCACGCGGTTGCGACAGGCCCTGGATGTGCGGCGGTGGAACCGCGCCACGCGGCAATCCTGGTACGCCTACGCCGCCGGCCACGACGGTCCGCGCTCCCCGCTCCCGTCGGTCGAAGTCATCGGCGGCGCCCGTTTCGAGAAGTCGCCCGGAGGAGTCGAGACGGTCCTCTTCGAACACCGGTCGAAGCCTCTGGCCGAGACACTGCGCCGCTTCAACGCGTTTTCGAACAACGACATCGAACGCGTCGCCGCCTCGATCGGGTCGCCGAGCGAACTCTCGGTGCTCTTGGCCGATCGCCTCGTGGCGGGCACGGTCCCGGTGCACATCCAGACCGCCTCGGGGCTCGGTGAGAACAGGCTCTCCCCGCGCCAGATCGTGGCGATGCTCCGCGGCTTCCGGTCGGCCGCCGCGGGTCTGGGCGTCGACATCGAGTACTTGCTTCCCGTCGCAGGATGCGACCCCGGGACGGTGAACTCGGCGTTCCCCCGTCTCTCCTCACCACCGTTTGCCACGGCCCTCGTTGCGAAAACCGGCACGCTCACGTCGACGGACGGCGGGATCACGGTGCTCGCGGGATTCCTCAACACCGCGCAGGGCGAGGTCGTCTTCTGCGTTGCGGCCCCCCACGCTTTCGGCCGGATCCGCCTCGCGCGTCACACCGAGGAATCGTTCGTCGTTGACCTGCTCAACCGTCGCGGCGGCGCCGCGCCGCGCACCTGCGCCCCGCCCCTCGCTTCGCCGGGCGGAGACGCCACGATCGTCACGTCGCAGGTCGCCTCGCTCGGCTTCGCGGGAGCCGCGTCGCAGCGTTAGCAGCCTGCCCCCCGTTTGACAGGTTCTGCCACGGCCGCCACAATGCTGCTGCCTCGCGGAAATATCGCTGAGGCACCACGAACGGACCCGCGGCCCCGTGGCCGCACCCAACAGAATCGTCACGCATCGGTTTCAATCGATGAAAGGACATTGCATGAGTGTGCTGAGCCCGCTTCGCCCCATCCTCCTCCTCGCTGCGATCGTGGCTGGAGCCCCTGCCGCATTCGGCGCCGATGCCGAGCCGGCTCCGGCCAAGCCCGCCACCCCCGCGGCGCCTTCCGGGATCTCGGATCGTCTGTTCCTCGCGTTCGCGCAGGACGCGGCCCTGGTCAAGTCGCAGTGGTGGGAAGGCCAGCTCGAATACTCGGACGCCAGCAAGGGCATCCCCGTCAACGCCTGGATCATGCGCGGCGTCGTCGCGTTCCGTCCCGTCAAGAATTTCGAGGTCGGAGGCAGCTTCGGCTTCGGCGACACGAGCTCCTCCACGAATCAATTCGACGGGACCGGCGCAACCGATCTCGAGGCCTACGGCAAGTGGGTGTTCCCGAATGCCTCCCCGAACACCGACTTCTCCGCCGGCCTGCTGATCACGATCCCGACGGGCGACGACACGGTGGGGCTCGGCTTCAACTCGTTCGCGTCTCAGGCGTTCGGCGCTGTGCGCTCCCGGCTCAGCAACGTCGTCGTGCTCGGCGGTCACGTCGGTCTCTGTCTCAACGGCGACGGCCAGTTCCAGACTCAGCCCTTGAACGGAAAGGCCTCCTACGAGTTGGGTTTCTCCGCTTTGTTCCCCCTGGCAAACCAGGTCTCGCTCGTCGCCGAGGCGCAGATGCAAACGGCGCGCTTCGATAACCCCAACAACGGCTCCAACGACGCGATCGGCGCCGAAGCGGCGACACAGATACTGGGGGGCGTCAATTGGAGGGCGTTCGGCCGTGGGATGCTCCGGGGCGCGGTCGCGTTCGGCCTGACCGAGGGCGCGCCGGACTTCAGCGTGCTCATGAGCTACGCCTACACCTTCTAGTGGCGGCGAGGACGTCGCCGCGGTGGCCTCTGCTCTGCGCCCTCGTCGCCGTTTTCGTCCACTGGCACGCGCTCGGCAACGGATTTGCTCTCGACGATGTCCGACTTGTCGAGAGCAACCCGGCGATCGCCTCGCTGGCGCACCTTCCGAAGCTTTTCGTCGAGCCCTACTGGAACGTCGCCGGCGAGAACTACGGCCTTTACCGCCCGCTGACGATGGCCTCGTTCGCGATCAACCGCGCGTTCCTCGGCGCCGGCCCGTTCGGCTTCCACCTCGTCAACGTCCTCCTCCACGCGGCCGTCGCCGCGCTCGCCTGGCTGGCCCTGAAGCGCGCCGGAACCCATTACGGCACGGCGCTCTTCGGCGGTTGCCTGTTCGCGGTCCTTCCCATTCACACGGAAGTCATCGCGAACATCGCCGGCCGCGCTGAGCTCCTGGCGGCGCTGTTCGTGCTCGCGGCGTGGATCGCGCACCGGCGCGCGAACGAGGCGGGAGCCTCGGCGGGACGATGGCAGCTTGGCGCGGCATCGTTCTACTTCGCGGCCATCCTCTCCAAAGAGAGCGCGATCCTCGCGCCGGTCCTGTTCTTCGCGGATGACGTCTTGCGCGGGCGGGAAGCCGCCCCTCGACGGGGGAGGCTCCTCTTCGGGTACGCGACGGCCTGCACCGTCATGCTCGCGCTGCGCGGGCTCGCGCTGGGCGTTCACCAGTCGGCTGCGGCCACGATCCCGCTCGACAACCCTGCGGCGGCCGCTGGCTTTTGGCCGCGCGTGCTGACCGCCCTGTGGGTCCAGTTGAAGTTCGCGCTGCTGTGCCTGGCGCCGCGGCAGCTCGTGTCGGACTATTCGTTCGACGCAATCCCCGTCGCGTATTCGCTCGCCGATCCGAGGGCTCTTTTAGGGTTCGCGTTCCTTGCGGCGCTCGTCGCGGCCGCCGTGTGGGGATGGAAGAACTCTCGTCCCGTGGCGTTGGCCGTCATCGTCTGGGTCGTGTTTTTCCTCCCCTCGGCCAATCTGCTCTTCCCCACCGGAACGATCATGGCCGAGCGTCTCGCGTACCTGCCGTCGCTCGGAGCGTGCCTGGCGATCGGTCACTTCGGCGCCGCTTTGGCCGCTCGCCAGGAGCCGCAGGACGCGAGGCGAGCACGTCCGATCGTCGTCGTGGCTCTAGCCGCCGTCCTGGTTGCCGGATTCGCGGCGCGAACCTGGGTGCGCATTCCCGACTGGAAGAACAACCTCGCGCTAGCGCTCGCCGATGTAGCGACCATGCCGCGGTCGGCGAAGCTCCAGGCGGGCGCGGGGATGTTCCTGGCAGAAGCTGGGCGCGTCGACGAGGCGGAGGACCACCTGCGCCGCGCCATCGCGATCTATCCGGAGTACGCCCAGATGCACTACAACTTGGCGGTTCTGCTGGCGCGCCGCGGTGTCCGCGACGAGGCGGCGGTGCACCTTCGCCGCGCCATCGAGCTTGCGCCGGGGAATCCCCTTCCGCGCCGTCTCCTCGACGAACTCACGAGGTGAAGAGGGGACAGCTACCGAAATTGGGGACAGCTACCGAAATTGGGGACAGCTACCGTCTTGCCGCTTTACGGCAAGGCGGTAGCTGTCCCCAATTTCGGTAGCTGTCCCCAATTTCGGTAGCTGTCCCCAATTTCGGTACCCAATTTCGGTAGCTGTCCCCTCTTCACCTCGCCGAGAGCCAGTCCGGCAACTCCGTGATCGAACGGAGGCGCGGCACGTCGACGGTCGCGTAGAGGTCGTGTCGATCGAGGAGCACGGCCGTCAGCCCGGCGGCGCGCGCACCGGCGACATCCACGGCAGGAACGTCACCGAGGAACACCGCGGTCTCGGGCGCCACGCTCATGCGCTCCATGGCGATGCGGAAGATCTCGGGATCGGGTTTTTCGACTCCGACGAGGTGGGAGTCCACGACCGTCTCGAAGAGCCCCGCGTACCCCGCGCCGTCCAGGTCGCGCTCGACGCGCCCCTCGGCGTTGCTGACGACGCCGAGCCGGTGCCCGGCGTCCTTCAGCGCGCGCACGGTCGTAACGGCGCCCTCGATCGCCACCGTCCACAAGCCGACGCGTTGGTGCGCCTCGGCCAGCGTGTCGATGATCTCTTCCGTTCCTTCCGGCGGGGCGCCCACGCGCGTCAGCAGGATGCGGAAGTAGTCGCGCCACGCTTCGCTCGTGCGCCCGCCCTCGCGCACACGCCGGTCGATCGTGGTTCGCGCGATCGATTCGCTCGCTGAAAGCTCGGGGACGGTCGTCGGGACGTGGCGCGCCTCGAGAAGACGTTTCAAGAAGGCGTAATCGAGGTCGAGGAGCACGCCGCCGGCGTCGAACAAGACGGTCGTGACGCGCCGCCCGGTCATTCCTCGAACCGGAGTCCGCAGCCGGGACACGCGTCGTCCGACGCGTGCACGGTGGCACCGCACGCAGAGCAACTAAACGTGTCATCAGCTCCAGCGGGCGCCGCGGGCTCGAAACCGATGAGACCCTCCATCACCCGGAAATCCCTCGGCCGCACGCGGAGCCAGAACTCCTCTTGCACGGGCGCGCCGACGGCCGCTCCCGGGGTCTCGCGGATCAGGATGTCCGCGGGCAGCTTCGCCGCGCGGACCTTGTCTCGGGCCTGGCGCGCTTCGTCGAGCGTGAGGAATCCACAAAAAACGGCCAGGGCTTCTTCGGGGGTCGCGTCGGCCGAGATCGGCGCGGGCACGCTCGGCCCGGGGGCGTCGAGCGACTCGACGAGCGCGGCATCGCAGGTCGCGCAAAGCGTGAATCCGGGACGGTACTCATCGCGACACAAGGGGCAGAACATATCGAGGTTTCTCCTCTCGAAATCCCGGAAAGGGTATCAGTCCGAACCAGACCGGCCGCCGAAAAGCTCCCGCCGCACGTGCGTCAGCGCGGGCAGCTCGCGGCGAAGCCGAGCGACGCGCGTCAGGTCGATGCGCGCCAGCACGATACCCGTGCCGCCGGGGCGCTCGGCGACCACGCGCCCCCACGGATCGATCACGCAGGTGTGACCGTACGAGCGGCGTCCGGCGTGGTGCAGCCCCCACTGCGCCGGCGCGACGACGTAGGCCAGGTTCTCGATCGCCCTCGCTCGAAGCAGCGCCGTCCAGTGGGCGCGCCCGGTGTACGCGCTGAAGGCCGACGGCACGAGCAGCACCGTGGCGCCCGCGAGAGCAAGATGCCGGTACAACTCGGGAAAACGGAGGTCATAGCAGATCGAAAGCCCGAAGACTCCGAGAGGCGTCGACACGACGACGGGCGTGTTCCCCGCCGCGACGGTGCTCGATTCGCTAAAGACCGCCCGTCCCGGGATCGCGACGTCGAATAGATGCATCTTTCGATACACGGCGGAAACCGAGCCGTCGGGCGCGAAGAGGATCGACGCGTTGTGCCTCTTGCGGCCGCGGGGGTTCCGCAGGGCGATCGTTCCCGCGAGGATCCATGCGCGGTGACGCGCGGCCATCGTCGCGAAGCGGAGGGCGGTCGGGCCATCGATCGGCTCGGCCGGCGGTCCCACGCTCCCTTCCGCGCGCAGGTCGGCGACGTTTTCGGGAAACGCGATCAGGTGAGCGCCGCGGCCGGCCGCTTCGGCTGCGAGCGCCTCCGCGGTGTCGAGGTTGCGCTTGCGATCGTCGGTCGACCGCATCTGGACGGCGGCGACGGTGAACGCACGCGCGGGCGGGGTCAACGAAGATGGCCGAGCTTGGCGACCGCGGTTTCGACCTTCTTGCGGTAGGTCTTGAGGTCACCGCCCGAGAGTGCCCCGTGCGCCTCGGCCACGATCGAGGCGACATCGTCGTGCCCGAGTCGCTCGCACGCGCCGCGCGCCTCGGTCAGCTTGGCGCGGATGGCCTCGAGGTCTCCTTGCGTCAGGGCGTTCAGGAGTGCGATGACTTGCGACGGCGTGCTCATGACAACACCCCCTCGGCGACCGCACGCACGATGTCGAGCGCCGTGACCACGCCTGTGACCCGCCCGTCGAGGAGAATCGGAATGCGGTGGATGCGCATGCCCCACATCATCCGGCTCAATTCGACGACGTCGGTCTCTTCGGTCGCGCAAATCGCGGGCGACGTCATGATCTCGCGCACGAGCACCGCGCTTCCGTCCTTGTCGAACACTCCCATCGTGCCGTAGAGGATGTCGTCTTCCGTGACGATCCCCACGAGCTCGCCTTGCGCGTTCAACACGGGCAGGCCGTTGGCGTGAGCGACCTGCATGACGTCGCACGACTGGGAGACGGGCGCGTCGTCGCGAATCGTCACGACGTCGGTGTTCATCAGGTCTTTGGCTCGCATGACCCCAGAAACATACTCAACGGACAGCGGAGGTTCAATCGAAACCCGGGAAAGCGCGCGTCTTTGACGGTGGCACCGGCCGAGGTGCTTCGCGGCCCCTTCCGGCCCGCCACGGTCTCTCTTGGACGTGAAGGAGACGATCGAAAGACAGGCCGTTCGCTCCTATCCGGCCTCGGGCGGTGGATTCCGGGCCGACGTCGCGGTGACCCGGAAACGCGGCGCCTACGCCCTTCCGGTCTATATCGTCATTTACGGCGCCGGCGAGGAGCACCGCGAGACGATCGAAGTCGCCGAGCCCGCAACCATCGTCATCTACATCCTGCCGTTTGCTCCCAGACGGGTCGAGGTCGATCCGCGGCACCGGATCTTCCGGCGGAAGTGAAGGACGCCCCGGTGGGCTATAGTTCTTCCGCATGGTTTTGAAAAAGCTCAAGGCTCTCCTTTCGCGCGGCTCGAAACGGCTGCGCCCCGATACGACGCCCTCCCTCCCGATCGCTCACACCGAGGCGCCGCCATCGGCCCCGCCACAGGTCCATCGCGGCCCCGAGATCGTCCATCATCCGGTCGCCCTCAAAGACCTCGACCCCGATGCGGTCCGCATCGTCAGACGCCTGACGCGCTTCGACTACCCGGCCTATCTCGTCGGCGGCTGCGTGCGCGACCTTCTCCTCGCGCTCAATCCGAAAGACTTCGACATCGCCACCTCGGCGACCCCGCGGCAGGTCAAGCGACTCTTCTCCAACTGCCGCATCATCGGACGCCGCTTCCGCCTCGCCCACGTTTACTTCCAGAGCGGGAAGATCATCGAGGTCGCGACGTTTCGCGCGCGCGACGCGGCGGACAGCGGCCCGGACATCGCGGAGCCTGAGGCCGGGCCGCCTGCTGTGGACGACACGGACGATCTCCTGATTCGCGACGACAACGTCTTCGGAACTCCGGAAGAAGACGCGCTCCGCCGCGACTTCACGATCAACGCCCTTTTTTACGACGTGAACGCTGAGACGGTGATCGACCACGCCGACGGTTTGGGCGATCTGCGCCGCCGTTTGGTGCGCACGATCGGCGATCCCATCGTCCGCTTCCGGGAAGATCCGATTCGTATCCTGCGTGCGATCAAGTTCGCCGCGCGGCTCGACTTCACGATCGAAGCGAAGACGCTGGCGGCGCTCCGCCAAACGCGGAGCGAGATTCCCAAGGCCGCCGCGCCGCGGATCCTCGAAGAGTTCAACCGCTTCTGCCGCAGCGGCGCCGGGAGACGTTCGTTCGAGCTTGCGTTCGACACCGGAGTTTTCGAGGTGATCCTCCCCGAGCTCGCGGCCACCTATGGCGACAACGGCCCGGAGCGCAAGATTCTTTTCGCGCTCTTGGATGCCCTCGACGCGCGCTGGACGAGCGGCCGCGAGGTCTACCCCGGCGAGATTTTCTCCGCGTTGCTGTTCGCCTCCGTGGCAGCAGGTCTGGGCCTTGCGATCGATCCGAAATCCTCCGCGAAGCGCGACGGACGCGACGGACGCACGCTCGTCGACGATGCGTTGCGGCCCATGGCCCTGCGCCTGCGCATCGCGCGCAAGGATCAGGAACACACCCGTCAGGCGCTGACCACGCTGCAACGCATGGTGCCGCTGAAACCCATGAGGCGCGGCGCCAAGCTCGCGCTGATGCGCCGCCCGGCGTTCGGCGATGCGATGGCGATGCTCGATGCGTTGGCCCCGGTGTTAGGCGGCGAATTCGCCGCCGCGAGGATCGCGTGGGCCGAATCGATCGCGGCGCACGGCGCCGCCCCCGCGCCGGGATCCACCGAAGCGGTCGAATCGCAGGACGCGGAGGAATTACCGGCCGCGGTCGAAGGAGGGCGCGGGAAACGCCGCCGCGGACGCCGCGGCGGGCGCGGGCGACGCAAGGATCGCGCGGGCGACGCCGCGGCCACCCCCACGCAGACCGAGGTATCGACCGGGATGCCGGCGCCGACGCCTTCCCGCGCCCCGGCCCGCACGGCCGCCCCGGTTGCCGCCGCGAGGGGCCCAAAGCTCCCGCCGGTGTGGGACGACAACTACTTCTTCGCGGCGCTTCCTTCCGTCCCGACCCAAGTTGGAACCGACGAGGAGAGCGACTCCGGACGCTACGGAGGAGGGGTGGTCCCGGTGACGGAGGCGGCGCAGGAGGAGAAACCGTCCCCGAGCAGCCGCAAGAGACGCCGCGGCGGCCGCCGCCACCGCGGGGGCGGGCCTATCATGCCTCCGTCCGGTTCCTCCTCTCCGTCGGAAGGAGACGCGTCATGAACTCCCGCTTCCAGACTCTCGCAACTCGCGGATTCGTCGGCGCCTCTCTCGTCGCGTTCTCGTTCTTCGGCTACGGCTGCGGAAGCAGCAAATCGGCGACGCTGGGCGCGCAGTTCTCCCCGAGCACGACGGCGGCCACCGCGGGTCTGGTCAAGCTCCTACCCCAGGCGGCGAGTGGCGCGCGCGTTGTGGTGCAAGCGGTCATTTACGGACCGACCGGAGCGCTTGACATGTACTCATTCAATTTCGACGTGAAGGTCGGCGACACGAGCGTTCTCAAGTTCGTTTCCGGTTCCGCCGTCGCCGGCGGCGCCCTCACTGCGACTGGCAACCAGACGATCGAAGCGACCGCCAGCCCGGACGTGTCGGATCCGACCCTCATCGAGGTTCACGTACACAAGTCCGGCGGCGGCGCCGGGAACGGCGTCGCCGGAAGCTCCGCAGTCATCGTCGAGTTGGCCTTCGACGCCCTGATGCAGGGGACATCGACGCTGGCCATTGCCGGAGCACCCGGGCCCACCGTCACCGATCAAAACGGCGCGGCCATCGGTACGATTATCTTCGATTCCGCCAGCGGGTCCGTGACGGGCATCTCGAGCGGAGGCGGCCCCTACTAGCCGTGCGGTAAGCTGCGCGGGTCGTTCAGGGGACGCGCGTGAAATCGCTCCTTCATCTTTCCCTCACGGTCAACGGCGAGGCGGTCGAAACCGCGATCGCGCCCTACAAGACCCTGCTCGAGGTCCTGAGGGAAGACCTCAACCTCACCGGCACCAAGCATGGCTGCGAGTTGGGCGAGTGCGGCGCGTGCGCGGTGCTGCTCGACGGGCAGCCGGTCCTGTCGTGTCTCGTGGTCGCCGCTGCCTGCGAAGGACGGAAGATCACGACGATCGAGGGGATGGCCGGACGCGAGGGACAGCTGCACCCGCTGCAAGAAGCCTTCGCCGACTTGGGCGGCTCCCAGTGCGGCTACTGCACGCCGGGGATCCTGTTGACGGCGCAACATCTGCTCGAGAAAAACCCCAACCCCACGCGTGACGAGATCGCCGAAGCGCTCTCCGGCAACCTCTGCCGATGCACCGGGTACAACCAGATCTTCGAGGCGGTTACGGCCGCGGCAGAGCGGATGCGCGGCCCGAAATGAGCGACGCGAGAACGCCCCGCAACACCGTGGGCAAGGCGCGCCGCCGTGTTGACGGCCGCGCGAAGGTCACGGGCCAAACCCGTTTCGCCGACGATGTCGTGCTCCCGCGCACCGTCCACTGCAAGCTGCTGCGCTCCAAGGTCCCGCACGCGATCGTCAGGTCGGTCGACACATCGAAAGCCGAACGGCATCCGGGCGTGCTGCTCGTCCTCACGGGGAAGGACTTCCCCGTAACGTTCGGCATTCTTCCGGTCTCTCAGGACGAAGACCCCCTCTGCCGGGACCGTGTGCGCTTCGTCGGCGATCCCGTCGCCGCGATCGTCGCGAAGGACGAGGCCACGGCAGCCGACGCGCTCGACCTCATCGAGGTCGACTACGAGATCTTGCCGACCCGCACGACGCCTCTCGACGCGTATGAGAACCCGGCGCCGCGTATTCACGGGTACGGCGAAGAAGGCAACGTCCATAAGCGCGTCTCGTTTCAGTTCGGCGACACCGAGCAGGCGTTTTCGACTTCGGACCGGGTCTTCGAGGACGTCTTCTTTTTTCAGGGGAACACCCACCTGCCCATCGAGCAGCACGCCTCGATCGCGGCGCCGGACCAGGACGGAAAGCTGACGATCTGGTCGTCGACCCAGGTCCCCCATTACCTGCACCGCTCCCTCGCCCGCGCGTTGGCGTTGCCGGCGGCGCACATCCGCGTGATCGCCTGCCCCAACGGCGGCGGCTTCGGCGGCAAGACCGACCCGTTCAACCACGAGATCGTGGTCGCGAAGGCGGCGATGATCCTCGGGCGCCCGGTGAAGATCGCTCTGACGCGGGAAGAGGTCTTCTACTGCCACCGCGGCCGCCACCCCGTGCTGATGCGCTTCAAGACGGGCGTCAAGAACGATGGCACGATCACCGCCATGCACCTCAAGACGTTCATCGACGGCGGCGCGTACGGCTCGTACGGCGTGGCGTCCACTTTTTACACCGGCGCGCTGCAGACCGTGACGTATCGCATTCCGCGCTACCGGTTCGAGGCGTGCCGGATGTTCACCAACAAGCCGCCGTGCGGCCCGAAGCGCGGCCACGGGACGCCCCAGCCGCGCTTCGGCCAGGAGGTCCAGCTCGACAAGATCGCCGAGGCTCTTGCCCTCGACCCTGCCGAGCTTCGCCTCAAGATCGTCGAGCAGCCGGACACGATCACGGCGAACTACATGCACGTGCAGACGATCGGCCTTTCCGATTGCATCAAGAGCGTCGTACGCCGATCCGACTGGGCGAGTCGATTCCGCAAGCTGCCGCTTGGGCGCGGCCTCGGCCTGGCGTGCTCGTCGTACCTGTCTGGGGCGGGGCTGCCGATCTACTGGAACAAGCTGCCTCACTCGGGCGTCCAACTGAAGCTCGACCGCAGCGGCGGCGTGACGGTTTTTTGCGGCGCCACCGAAGTCGGCCAGGGGTCGGACGACGTGCTCGTCAACATCGTCGCGGAGATCCTGGGCATCGATCCGTTCGATATCCGCTGCGTCACCGGAGACACCGACCTCACACCGGTCGATCTGGGGAGCTACTCGAGCCGCGTCACCTTGATGATGGGAAACGCCGCGATCCAGGCGGCCGATCGCGCGCGCGACCTGCTGGCGCAGGCTGTGGCGAAGAAGCTGGACGTTCCCAAGGACCGCCTCGTCTTCTCCGAGCGCCGGGTGTTCGACGCCGAAGATCCCAATATGGGCGTCACCTTTCAAGAGGCGGTGATGCTGGCCGAGACGGAATTCGGGACGTTAGGCACGACGGGCTCCTACACGCCGCCGCGCTCCCCCGCCCGCTACAAGGGGGGCGGTGTCGGCCCCTCGCCGACGTATTCCTACACAGCGTGCGTGGTCGAGGTGGACGTCGATCCGAAGACGGGCTGGATCCACGTGCCGAAGGTCTGGATCGCGCACGACATCGGGCGCGCGTTGAACCCGGTGCTGGCGCGCGGCCAGGTCGAAGGCTCGGTTTACATGGGCCTGGGCGAAGCGCTGATGGAGGAGCAGACGTTCCGGCGGCTGCCCGAACGACTGTCGCACGCGCTGGTGCACAAGTTCCCGTCGATGCTCGAGTACAAATCCCCCACGTCGCTCGACATGCCAGAGGTCGACACCGAGCTGATCGAAAACCCCGACCCGCGAGGACCGTTCGGCGCGAAGGAAGTCGGCCAGGGCCCCTTGCTTCCGATCATGCCCGCCGTTGCCAACGCCGTGTACGACGCGGTGGGCGTCCGCATCGACGAAGTCCCCATCACCCCCGAGAAGATCTTGAAGGCGCTCGACGACAAGGCGAAGGGAAAGCCGGGACGTTACGGCCCCGGCGCGTTCCCGAACATCGCCTATCCCGATCCGATGCTCGTGCCCACGCCTTGGGAAGGCGGCGACGGCAACGCCACCAACGACCCCGACCGCAAGAAGGCCGCACTGAAATGATGCGTCTCCCGGTCTTCAAGTACATGGCACCCAAGACGGCGCACGAGGCCGCCGTGATCCTGGCGGACCACGCGCCGGGCGAGGCGATGGTGATGGCCGGCGGCACGGACCTCCTGCCGAACATGAAGCGCCGGCAGCAGACCCCGAAGATCGTCGTCTCGCTCGCCCACGTGGACGAGCTGCGCCACGCCACCAACGGAAACGGTATGGTGCTCGGCGCCGGGCTGACGCTGACGGAGCTTGCGACCGACCCGCGGATCAAGCAGCACTACGCGGGGCTCTACCAAGCCTCCTCTCAGATCGCGACGCCTCACCTACGCAACATGGGAACGCTCGGCGGCAACGTCTGCCTCGACACGCGTTGCAACTATTACGACCAGAACTACGAGTGGCGGCAGGCGATCGGCTTTTGCATGAAGAAGGAAGGGACGACCTGCTGGGTCGCGCCCAGCTCCGACCGTTGCCTCGCGGTCTCTTCCACCGACACCGCACCCATGTTGATGGCGCTCGGCGCCAGCGTCACGCTCACCTCGAAGACTGACGGGCCGCGCCAGCTGACCCTGACCGACCTCTACCGCAACGACGGGATGAACTACCTCACCCGCCGCCACGACGAGATCCTCACCCACGTCCTCCTCCCGGAGGCTGCGGGTTGGACGAGCGTCTACTGGAAGCTCCGCCGCCGCAGCAGCTTCGACTTCCCGGTCCTTTCGGTCGCCACCGCGGTGAAGCTGGGGAAGAAGGGGGTCGTCGAGGACGCCCGCCTCGTATTGGGCGCCGTAGCTTCACGCCCGATGGAGGCGCAAGACGCCGCCGGCCAGCTCATTGGCAAGTCCTTGAAGGACGACGCCGTGATCGCCGCGGCCGCCGACGCCGCGTACGGTCACGCCAAGCCGATGGACAACACCGACTTCGTCCTCCACTGGCGCAAGCGCGTCGTCCGCGAGTTCGTCACCTACGCGCTGCGCGAGCTACGCGGCGAAGACATGCGCGAGACCCGGCACAAGCACGGGCGGCAGGATCTCGTCCAACTGAGATAGCGCGTGCGCGGGTCGGGTGGCGCGGCCTAGAACGGAACGCCGTCGTCGACGACCACGCCCAGCGGGAACTCATCGAGGACGCGCTCGCGCAGCACGACCCTAATCGTCACAGTTTGACCCGCAGCGGCGGTGACCGGGGCCATCACGCGGACTTCCCCGCCGATCGTGAGTGCGCGGGTGGTGACGGCGCCCGTCTGCGTTCTTGCGGTGGGATTCGCGACGGTGATCGCGACCTCATTTCCACGGACCGCGACCGCCCGGATCGTCAGAGCGTGGCCGCTCTTGGCGTAGGTGGGAGTCGCCGTCGCCATGGCCAGGGCCAGCGCTCCGATCGCGATCATGACGTGCGTGAGGTGCCTGTGGGTCGTTGTCATGTGTCCCCCCCGAGGGCTCGATGTCCTCAGAAAATCATCAACAATGCCTCCGTATCGAATGTCATATTTGCAACTCGCAATTGAATATATAGGTGCAAGCGATTTCGACAACGTAAGTGATCCTATAGACATTACTAAATATAGATTCGGCCGAGAAACCGGCCTTTGCGATCCGCTGCGGTCCCCGGGCTACAGCCCGTGCTTGCCGAGCTTCCGGTAAAGCGTCGCTCGCGAAACACCCAGGAGCCCCGCTGCCTTCCGGCGGTTCCCCCCCGCAGCGGCGATCGCCTGGCGGAGCTGCTCCTTCTCGCCCGACTTGAGCGAGAAGGCAACCTTACCCGCCTCGCGGGCGGGGATCAGGGTGCGGCTGAGCACGGGATCGGACTCGATCAACGCGACGCTGATGGCACGGTCGCCCGCGAGAAGCGACAGACGCTGCAGCGCGTTCTGAAGCTCGCGCACGTTCCCCGGCCAGGCGTAACGCTCGAACAGGCCCATGGCGTCGTTGTCGATGGCGCACGCGGCTCGTCCGCGCTCGGCGGCGATCCGCGCAAGGATGTGCGACGTCAACAGCGCGACGTCTCCGGGGCGGTCGCGCAGCGGCGGGATCTCGATCGTGAGCACTTGCAGCCTGTAGAGGAGGTCGAGGCGGAAGCGCCCGGCCTTGATCTCCGCCTGGAGGTCGCGGTGCGTCGCGGTGATGATCCGCACGTTGACCGCGACCGGTTTTTCGCCGCCGACCTTTCGGATCGCGCCATCCTCGAGCACGCGCAGCAAACGCACCTGCATCGCGGGCGACATGTCGCCGACCTCGTCGAGGAACAGCGTGCCCCCGTCCGCCTGCTCGAAAAGACCCGGGCGGGTGCGCTCGGCGCCGGTGAACGCGCCGCGCACGTGGCCGAACAACTCGGTCTCTAAGAGCGTCTCCGGGATGGCGGCGCAGTTTTCGCCGAGGAACGGACGCCGCCGCCGCGGGCCGTGCACGTGGATCGCTCGGGCGACGAGTTCCTTGCCCGTGCCGCTTTCGCCACGAATCATGACGGGTAGATCGGTCGCGGCGACCTTCTCGATGAGGCTGAACACCGCCTTGATGCCGGGCGACCTCCCGACGAGATTGGCAAACGACGTGCGTGCCTCGGCGGCATCCGCGAGGTGGCGATTCTCGCGCTCGAGCCGCACGCGCATGCGCGTGTTCTCGATCGCCAGCGCCGCCTGATCGGCGAACGCCTCGACGAAGCGGAGGTCGTCTTGGGTGAACAGCCGGCCGTCCTTCCGGCTGTCGAGGTAGACGGTGCCGATCACCCGTCCGCGCGAGCGCAGCGGCACGCACATCAGAGAGCGGATGTGGTACAGGCTCACACTGGCGAGATCGCGAAAGCGCTCGTCGCTTCCCGCATCGACGGCGAGGAGCGAGCGCCCCTCACCCGCGGCCTCCACGATGCGGCGGCTGAACGACTCGGCATCCCGCACCGTCTCGCTCTCGAGATTCCGCGTCAGATGGACGGAGAACTCCCCTTGGCCCGGCCCCTCGCGGTCCTCTCTCAGAAAGATCATTCCGCGCTCGGCGTCGACGGCGCGCAGCGCGAGATCCAGAATTGTCTCCAGCAGGCCGTCCGCATCGGGCTCCGAGTTCAACACGCGGATCATGTCGTAGAGCGTCACCAGCCGCGTCTGGCTTCGGCGCGCGCCCGCCGAGCCCGAGGCGCGTAAGCCCGCGTACACCGGCCGGTCGAGGAAATCGGCGCGGATCGCCTCGTCGCCGATGCGCGCGGCCGCGCGTTCCAAGAGCCGGCGGCCTTGCTCCACGACCGCGTCGGCCTCCCGCTCTTGGCCCGCCCGCTCGAGAGCGGCCGCAAGCTGTGCCGCGGCACGCGCCTCGAAGGCCAGGGAGCCGCTCGCGCTCGCCGCCGCACCCGCCTCCATCGCATGAGCGCGCGCCGCGTCCGTGGCGCCACGGGCCGCATGGTAGGCCGCGCTGGCCAGCGCGGCGCGGATGCGGATCTCCGGTTCGACAGGCTCGCCCTCCCCGCCGATGACGGTGTCGAATTCCGCGCGAACCTGCTCGAACGGATCGGCGCAGTCGGGGCGCGCCCGCCGCTCCATTTCTATGACGAGCCCCATGAGCCAGGCGCGGCGCTTGCCGCGCTCACGACAGCCCGCGAGGCTTCGCGCCAGAAGCGCGCGGATCTCCCGGTCGTCCCCCCCTCCCGATTCCATCCACGCGTCGGCGAGCAACATCCGCGCGAGGTCCACGATCTCGGGCTCGACCTGAGCCAACGGCATGTCGAGCGCTTGCCTCAACCCCGCTACGGCCGCTCCCGCGCGGCCGCAACGGATGCGCGCATCCGACAACCCGCAGCGGTTGACGAGGATGAGGTTGTGATCGCCGAGGTGAAGCGCGAGATCGGCCGCCTGCTCGGCGAGCGCGATGGCGCGATCGAGGTTACCCATGTCGATCGCGTTCATGACCATCTTCGAGAGCGCGATCTCTTGGGCCCCGAGGTTTCCGCGCGCCATGGCCGCGGTCCGGACCTCTTCGAGGATCAGGCCGGCTTCGTCAAAGCGGCCCGAACGCGACTGCATGACGGCGAGCCCCACGCGTGCCTTGAGGTCTTGCCCGTCCTGCGGTTCTTGGCCGTCCGCCGCGGCGGCCCTCCGGTAGATCTCGATCGCCTCGATGAAGTCGTTTTCGGCCACCGGGTCTCGAAGGCGCGCGCGGCACGCCGCAAGCGTATGGAGCGTGTCGGCTTCGCCTCGCGCATCGGCCTGCTCGTGGAACAGCCGCCGCGCCTCTTCGAGAACGGGAATCGCCTCCGCTTCGCGGCCGAGCCGGCCGAGCCCCACGCCTGCGATCCTGCGCGCCTGCGCGAGCCGGACACGGTTCCCCGAGGCCACCGCACGGCGCGCGACCTCGCCGGCGAGCTCGAGGGCCCGGTGGAAACGCCCCGTCTGCACGAGGGCGAACGCCTGCAACCCGAGCGCTTCGGCGCGCGCATCGTCGTCTTGTGCAAGCCGCACGGCGGCGCCGGCGGCGCGCGCAGCCGCGGCGTACATCCCGGACCGCATCAGCACCTCAGCTTGCTTGCGCCTGAGCGCGTGGCGGTCCGTTCGGCCTCTCCCGAGAAGACGGAGCGCATCGGCGTAGCAGGAGGCCGCCCCCACCGGATCGCCCGCGCGGTCCCGCGCCTCGGCGGCGCCAAGGGCCGCGGCCATCGCGCGATCGACCTCGCCCGCGCCGGTCCACAGCGTCGCGATCAGCGACAAGTCGGCGTCGTCTTCGGTCTGAGCCTCGAGCAACTCGGCGGCGGCGCGGTGCAGAGCGCTCCGCCGTCCAGAATCCATCTGCGAGAGCAGTTGCTCCACCAGCGCGCTGCTGTCGAGGAACCAGCGCCCCTCCTTCCGGTAAGCGAGTCCGGCAGCAGAGGCCTCGTCGGACGCGGCGCGCGCCGAGGCGGGGTCGAACCCAGAAAGCGCCGCCGCGTGCGCTTCCCTCACCCCTTTCCGCAGAACGGCCACGCTCTCCAGCCACGACTTGGCGGATGCGGAGATCAGCAGGAGTCGCGTCCACGGAACCGGCGCACCACCGGGCGGCGCGCGGACGCGTCCGCCGCGCTCCCATGCCCCGTCGACGAGCAGAGACTCCGCCAACGCGGGCGACCCCTCGCACGCCGTGAGCAGCCACGCGATCCGTTCGTCGGAGACCAGTCCCCCGGTCGCGCGGCACGCCATGGCGCGGATGCCGTCGGCGTCGATCCGGCCCAGGTCCACGCGCCGTAGCGTCGGGACGGTGCCCGTTGCGAGCAGCAAACCGCGCAGCGCGGGATGCTCGATCGCGTCGACGCGCAGCGCGGCCACGACCTGCAAGGGCGGGGCGTCCCCCTCCCGCGCCACGCGCAAGAGCAGCTCTAGCGTCTCGGCGCCGGCAGCGTGCACTTCGTCGAGCAGGACGAGCGTGGGGCCATTTCGCGCCGCGTCACGCAGATCGGCAAGCCTGTGGCGCAGGCGCCCGAATACGGACACCACGTTCCAACCGCGCAGGATCGCCTCGGCCTCGAGCCAGCGAAGGATCCGGGACTTTCCCGATCCGGGCCCGCCGCAGACCCACACCAACCGCGGACCCGCCGACGGATCGAGCCCCGCCCGGATCTGCGCGAGGCTCGCCTCACGCTCGGCGGGGGGACCCGACAGCAGGCGCGCCGTGCGGGTCGCCGGGGTCTCCGCGGGGTAGTGCGTGCCGCCCGCATCGTTGAGGCGAGCGAGCGCCTCTGCCGCGCTCGCCGGACGCCGCTCCGGCTCCGAGGACAGGAGCTCCGAGAGCCAGCCCGGGAGCGCGGCGGGATAACCCGGCGGAAGCGGCGGCAACGCGCGTGGCGCTTCGACCAACTCCAAGACCGCATCGCCCGAGCCGCTTTCCATCACGACGGAGGGCGGCAGGCCGTAAACGATCTCGTGGAGGACCGCGCCGAGCGCGTAGAGGTCCGAGCGGCAGCTCGCCGCGCGATTGGCGAGCAGCTCGGGCGCCACGTAGGGGAGCGTTCCGGCGACGCGAAACGCCTCCGCGGGCTGGTCTCTGGCCGAAAGCGAAAGCCCGAAGTCGACGATCACCAGCCGGCAACCGAGCTTGGGCGTATCGCGAACCAACAGGTTGCCGGGCTTGAGATCGCGGTGGATGAGATCGAACTCATGGAGAAACGCCAGCGCGCGCAGCGCTTCGACGGTCAGATCCAAGAAGATCCTGGGCCCTTCGTGGCGCACGGCCTCGACGATGTCCCGCCCCTTGATGAACTCGAGCGTGAAGCGCGGCAACCCGGAATCGGGTGACGTGTCGAACTCGTCCACGTCGACGAGATTGGGGTGATGGAGGCAGGCGAGGGTCGCGAACTCGCGACGGAAGGCCTCTTCGTGCTTCGGTGCCCCGGCGGGTGCCAGCTCCTTGAGCGCCAAGTCCTGTCCGGGACGATGCCGATCCTCGACGAGCCAAACGCGTCCGGCTCCTCCCTCACCGAGGATCCGTTT
>Ga0315273_10001970_pt1 | contig 23880 bp, 19 predicted proteins | sample YL17G02_0_MG_FD_205753 | JGI IMG/M metagenome (GOLD analysis project Ga0315273, IMG submission 205753) | Sediment microbial communities from Yellowstone Lake, YNP, Wyoming, USA - YL17G02_0 | ecosystem: Environmental > Aquatic > Freshwater > Lake > Sediment | place: USA: Wyoming | collected...
GGATTGGTTCCCCCGTTTCAATAAACTCCCAATCCGGCTTACGCCACCAAGGGTCTTTGATCTTGTTCTGAATCTTAAATACCCCGCGCGGCGTATTAAATACCCACTTGCGCTTCGTGACCGAATCGATCAGTTCGCTTCCCGAACCGGTCGAGCAGACGGCATCAAGGTATATCGAATCCTCGGTGCGGTAGTAAATGCGATTGGCATGGGTGTCGATGACGATGTAAGGTTTTACCGGTTTCAGCTTTAGCAACGATTTCTCGGCATTCCCGAGCTCTTTGCGCGCCAGTTTTTCATCCTTAGGGAATTTCGTTGCCACCGTGTCGACCAGCGCCAGCTTGATTCCTTCCGGTGGTTTCTCTCGGGTGATCGCCATGAATACGACAAGCACTCCGACCAGAAAAACAATCGGTACTACGACAAAAAAGAAAATCTTCTTCATGGCCATTGATCCGACTTGCGAACGATAGTGACTTGCGTCCCAACCGACACATACTGCATGATGTGATCCATATCCTTATTCGTAAGAGCTACGCAACCCTGGGTCCAATCTTTGTTTTTCCCCCCCTCGCCGTGAATTTCGATCCAGTCGCCGATGCGCGCTCGCTTGGATATTATACCCTTCGCCTTGTTCTCGGCAAATCTTTTTCTGTCAGCGGCATTGGGGTAGTTGATCAACAGCGCTTTGTAGTATTTGCTGCCGCGCTGGCGCGCCGAAGTTACCTCGTACATTCCTTCAGGAGTGGCGGCATCACCGGCAAACAGTTTCTGCCGCGACGAATTGTAGCCTAACTCACAGTCGTAAGTGTGGATAAGCCGGCCACCTTTGATCAAATAGGTGCGGTGAGCCGCCTTGTCGACAATCACAGCGTATCCATTACTTGTGCGCGATTGATCGAGTGTCTGTTGCACCCATCGCCGCCAAATGCCAATCTTCTTCGCTTCGTCGTCCGCATGAGCTTCAAGGTTTTTCCCCAGGCGCGTCAGAAAGTTGCGCGCCTTGGCCATCGAAACCCGGCCATCATCATACTCCCCCTTGTTGATTAACCCCTCGGCGATCTGAATATCAAGGTCCGCGCGCATCCAATAGTCTCTCACATTAAAACCAGCCAGCGAACCGTTCAGAGCTTCCAACCACTCAGCAAGTTCGGCTTTCATCTCCTGCAACTCACCGCTGGCCAACGAATGCATGGTCGCGATGCTATCGCGGGTTTTCGTCTCCGCCTGAATGGCCAAGGAAGTCGCCAGTCTCAAGAGGGAATCGGCCTTTTCATAACTACGAAACGGCGCCAAGTGACCGTTTTGCCGCGCCAACTCCATCCATCCGGTCTGTAGTAGTTCCTCGGCGTTGCGATAGGTTTGTTCGGCATAGCGAAGCGCCCCGGAGGATGCGGCATGTTCCAGCGCATCCTTGGCGTTTTGCAGTCGCGCAACCGGCGCGTCTTCACAGCCGGCGCCGGACAATGCCAGAATCATAAGCAGCAAAGCAATCAGGAGGACAGTCTTGGGAGAGAAAGTCAACGTTGATCCCCGCGAAATCAAGTTGTCCATGAGTGGCGCTAAACAAGGTAGGGGGCGTAAGCTAAGACCGACGTCCCCCACAGTAAACCGTATAATTACGAGGTAGTTATCCTACTCTTACTTGCCGCCTTTTTTCTTGGCAGCCGCAGTAGCGATCTCGTTCATGATGCCTTGGGTTCTCGACATCACTGATTCGAACTTCGACTTGGCAGCCAGGAACTTGCCGCCGTTAAAATCGGCCTCGGCTTCGGTGTAAGCGGAAGCAAGACCCATCAGGTCGTTCTTGATCAGTTCGAGATCGGCCTTGTTGTCCTTGCCCTTAGGAGCCTTCTCCCAAGCGACATTGGCGGAATCGATCATGGTCTTTACGTTGGCCATCATCGCCATCACCTGCTGACGCACGCGCTCTTTTTCAGCCTTGGCATCCTCGGTGACCTTGTTGGCAATACCTTCGACACGGACAAACGCTTCTTTCGACTTGCCATAGGCGCGGAACAGGGCAAACTTGCTGTCCTGCTCGGTCTTCAGGGCGTTGGCGGCGTTCATACTGTCGGAGACCATCCGGAACTGCTGCGGAACATACTGCTCTGCTTCAGCGGCTCTGGCGGCATCAACAGCTGCCTTCGCAGTCGCCATCTCCGCCTCCGGCGGTTTGCTGCAACCCGCTATCGCCAGTAAACCGATGGCGATAAAGGCTAACAACAATGCTTTCTTCATAGAGTGACATCCTTTCTGCTCCTGCCAGTAACGGGTGAAAAAAAAGGACACGCGAAAGCTTCGAAGCTCACACCCATCCCGAACAGGAAATTCGTGTTTTACTTTGCTTTTCTTACCAATTACGGACTCGCTTTGAACCCGTGCTTTCCTTTCGCTTTCTTGGTCACGCACCGTTCCTGAAATGGTCGTAACCTCCGCATAATCCCTTCCTGAAGCCGACTAATATATCGGACACTATACGCTTGTCAACATTTTTTTGTGACTTTTTTCACCGATTTTGTTGCGCGTGACCTATTTCGACGTTTGTCGGCAAAATGTTAATAAGACACTGTTAGGCAATGTCTTAGAAATCAACCCTTGATGTGTCCCGTTACCGGTTTCGTTCGTCACCGGCGCGTTGAGGTTTCCCGATTTGCATCAAACACTTTGTGCCTTCTTTCTCAAACCGCTGTTCGATGGCGACTGGCGACGGATCACAAAAACCGCTTCGACCACAACCGAAGGAAACGATGTTCCCCGCTTTGTTGACATTTGCCGCTGTGTCTCGGGCATGCGAAACGGCCAGCCAGTTGGAACTGAGAAAATGGAAACGCCCCAGCCGAGGAGATGACTGGGGCGTCGAGTTTCGTATCCAATCCGGATTTCCCGGAATGGCAACTTTAAGCTACGCTACTTCAAGAGCAGCATCTTGCGCGTCTCGATGAAGTCGCCTGCCTTAATCCGATAGAAATAGACACCTGATGCCGCAGTAGCGCCATCGGCGTCGCGGCCGTCCCAGATTACACGCTTGGTGCCGGCGGTCACAGCCTCCGATATGAGCGTCCGCACCCTGCGACCAACGATGTCATAAACTTCGAGCGTTACTTGACAGGGGCTCGGCAAAGTGAATTCGATAGCGGTGGACGGATTGAATGGATTCGGATAATTCTGTGACAGTGAATAGACCGTTGGCCTGCTCCCGGTACCGATGTCCTCTACCGACAGCGGTGCGCTGGTTGTACAACTGCGGACGGCGCTCCAGGTGCCCCAACCACACGTGCCGTAAGCCCGCACACGCCAATAATAGCGGATTCCAAGGCCGAGGTCATATGTGCCGTACTGCGAGGCCACCATCTGCACGTCCGTAAGCGGGCTGACACAGGTGATGGTGTCGTCAATCTGGAATTGGTACTTGCTGGCCGTCGCGACGTCATTCCAATCAAATGATGCCGGCATTGACAAAATGGTATCGCCGTCGAGCGGGGTCACCAGCACCGGAGCTCCGACCATGTAACAAGTCTTGAACCAGTTGGTGTCACTCCAGTCCCCCCAGCCGCAACCATTGTAAGAGCGTACGCGCCAATAGTACTTGGTGCCGGCCGTCAATCCCGAAACGTCCTGAGTTGAAAGTGTGACCTGGTCGTCGATCACCGTGCTGGTGAAATCGGAATCGTTATCGACCTGAACGCGGTAGGACAGTGCGCCGGTTACATTACTCCAGTCCAGTGTAAGCGGCTGAGTCTGACCACTGTCGGCGTATGCCGGCGTGATCAAAGTGGCCGTATCGGGTACATTGCAAACGGCGGTTGTAAAATTGTAGATGCTGCTCCAAGCGCTCGTAGCGCAGCCGCTGGCGCGGATGCGCCAGAAGTATTTCGTATTGCCCGCCAACTCCGCTACCGAGTCGATAGAGACCGTACGATTATGGTCAACGACCGACGCAACAAAACCGGAATCCGTGTCGACCTGAACCCGATAATACGATATGCCATCAATGTCATTCCAATTCAGCGCGATCGGTTGTTCGACATCAACGGTATCGTTAGCCGGAGTTGCCAGCGTCGGTGCCGTAGGCGCGCTGCAGACGGTTACCGTACGTACTGTACTCCAATCCCCCCAATTGCAGGCATTCCTGGCGCGCACCCGCCAGTACTGCGGCAGGCAGTTGTCGGTCAGCACTATCGAAACCGAATGTGTCGGCGGTGTAAAACCAAGATCCGTTTCGGGACTGCCGAAATTTGAATTGTTGTCCACCTGCAATTGATAACTGGTGGCGCCCACGACATCGTTCCACACGAACGATACCGTAGTGTTGCAGACGATGGCGCTGATGCCGGGGCTGCTCAGACTCGGCGCGGATGGCGGATCGCAACTTGTAGTAATCGTGATGAAGTCATGATACGCCTTTCCTGCATTTCCCGACGACTGTGAACCAAGCCAGAGGGGGTAGGCGCCGGTAGCCACCGTGCTGGAGAGACTCTGCGTGCCCGTATAGATTAGCACGGCATCGATGTAAAACCTGATCTGAGATGAGGCGTTGACCACGATTTTCAATGTGTGCCAGCCATTGGCATACTCATCGGCAAGGAACGTGGTCGGGGCGCCCTCCGTCGGATAGAAAGTTTCCTCACCCGACCCGGTCGCGAAGCTGCCGAAGAAGTAGGCGTGCCCAAGCAGTGCCGAGGCAATTGTCCCACAACTGTGCCCCATCCCACTGATCGAGAAGTAGATGTAAGGATCATAGCCACCCCAACCCTGTATAGTCGGATTGGCGATACCGATGGCAGCCTCGGCATAGCAACCGTTAGTGTCGCTGAAATCAAGGTAGACATCCGACTGGATTGTGAAGCCGCCGCTGAGACCGAAAGTCTGGATAGAGATGGCGCCGCTGTTGTCGGTGCCGTCACCGCTGTTGTCGAAAACCCCGGTCTTGCCTTCTGCCGAAGCTAATCGCTCCGGTGAAGGCGAACCAAACACGGTCCAGTTGTCAAGATTGCTGAAAGAATCAGTAAACGTGAGTCCGTACACACTCGACGACACCAATAATCCCACGACGAGTGTGAGTGCATAGCACCAGAATTGCCTGGATTTCATCATGACCTCCCAAGGGTAAAATGCCAAAATCAATGTGAAGATAATGCTGTTTACGGATTAAAGTCTATAACAAAGTGATGATTGCGGCAACAAATTACACTTGTTTCCCGTTCCGTCACGTCTTGCGCTGCGACGTTCTGATGGTCTTCGAGAGCCGCCTTTCCTCGCAGCATGTGACGTGACGGAAAGTGAGCACCATGCCCTGTGCCCCAGGACGCGGCGTTCCCGTTCTGTGACGACCTCCAACTCACTAATGCGTCAGGTCACGCTCCCATAGCACAGCACCCTACCCGCTAAGACCTGACGCAACATCTTAGAGTCAACTTTCGATCGCCGGATCGTTCTGGCAGGTCTTGATCCGGCAAGGTGTGGAGGGCAGACGCTGTGTTTTGCAACGAAGTCTTGTGATGAAACGCACGATGGTTTGTTCCGAAGGCCGGATTGTGACCTGCCAGCCTCAATGTCTCTTGTCCTACATTGCCGAACCGATATCTTCGAACCATGGGCTTGCGTTTCCCATCTCAGCACCATGGCGAATGCTTCTTTGTGACTACGACGTTTCGCGACTGGCGGCCGCATGGCAACAGTCCTGGCTTCTACGAAGACCTTGTTGAGTCGCTGCGGTTTTGTCTCGACAAATACGCTGCCCGGCTCGCTGGATATGCACTGATGCCGAGCCACGTCCATTTGGTTGTATTTGCCAACGGAACTCAGCTCTCGGGAATGATGCGTGACTTCAAGAAATACACCGGCCAGAAGATCGCTGCGGATCGAGGTATCAAGGGCGGAATCTGGATGCCGCGTTATGACAGGGTTGCGATTTGGAGTGAGAATGTGATGCGCACGAAGCTGGAATATATTCATCAGAACCGAGTGAAGGCGAGGCTCGTTGCCGTGGCGACTGAATGGCAGTGGTCAAGTGCCGGCGACTATCTGACTGATCGTCAGGGTCCATTGCCGGTGTGGAAGAACTGGTAGAGGCGTCAGGTCACGCCCCCAGCACTATCCAGTCCCTTCCGCGAAGACCTGACGCAACATCTTAACCTTTACCGTTCCATCACGTGTTGCTCTCACAACACCACACCCCTTCCGCGAAGACCTGACGCAACGTCCGAAATGACTGGTCTTCGCGGTTCGCGCGAAGTATATTACAAACTGTGACAGATGGCATCAACTTCCGCATCGAGGGCAAATCGGGCAATGCCAGAGCCTGCGAGTTTGTAACCCCGCACGGCAAGATACAGACTCCTGTCTTCATGCCGGTCGGCACGGCCGCATCGGTCAAGACTCTGGATGCCGACGACCTGCGCAATCTGGGAACACAGATCATCCTTGGCAACACGTACCATCTCTACCTCCGTCCCGGCACTGAAATCATCCGAGATGCCGGCGGTCTGGCACGGTTCAACGGTTGGCGGGGACCGACATTGACCGACTCCGGAGGGTATCAAGTCTTTTCGCTGAAGGAATTGCGGAAGATCACCGAGGATGGCGTTAAGTTCCAATCAAACCTTGATGGTTCATATCACCTGTTTACCCCGGAGCGAACGATTGATATTGAGCGGGATATCGGCGCCGATATTATTATGCCCCTCGATGTTTGTGTCGAGTACCCAACTACACACTCCGAGGCAGACCGCGCCGAACGCCAGACTTTCCGCTGGGCTGCGCGGGCTAAGAAACACTGGGAGACCAATCCGTGCGGTCAGATTTTGTTTGGTATCGTGCAGGGTTCCGTCTTTCCTGATCTGCGAAGTCGTGCGGCGGAGTCGCTGGTCGAACTGGATTTTCCCGGCTATGCCATCGGCGGCTTGTCAGTTGGCGAACCGAAGACGGAGATGATACCGATTATCGAGTTGATGAATGAATGCTTGCCGCAGGACAAACCCCGTTATCTGATGGGGGTCGGGACGCCGGCAGATATCGTGCACGCCATTGGCAAGGGAGTTGATATGTTCGATTGCGTGTTGCCAACGCGGAACGCACGTAACGGTTCGGTGTTTACCAGACATGGGACTATGTCGGTCAAATCGGCCGCGTATTCGTGCGACTACCGCCCCATTGACGAGGAGTGTGGTTGTCTCTGCTGCCGAAATTACAGCCGGGCGTATCTGCGTCACTTGTTGAATGTCAACGAGATCGCCGGACTACGGCTCTTGACAATTCACAACCTGTATCTGTATCTTGAATTGATTAGTCACGCTCGACGGGCGATCATGTCGGATGAGTATGATGTTTTTGAGCGTCGGTTCTTTGCCGACTGCAACGAGGAAATAGAAAATTGGCGTATAAATGAGGAGACTTGAATGGGTTACTTGTTGATGGCGGCGCCGCAAGGGGCGCAAAGTGGCGGCAGCAGCAGCTTGCTTGGCATGTTTCTGCCCTTTCTTCTTATCATCATGGTTGTGTATTTCTTCATGATTCGCCCGCAGCAAAAGCGGCAAAAAGAGCATAAGAGGATGCTGACGGATCTGAAGAAGGGTGACAGGGTGCTCACGACTGGCGGTATGTATGCTACTGTCTTCGGTTTTAGCGATGACGAGAATAAAGTAATCCTCAAGATTTCCGATGAAGTCAAAATGGAGTTTCTAAAGTCTGCCATTGCTCAAAAAGTCAGCTAAAGCTACCAAGCAGCGGATAGTCCTCTACGGTGACAGTACACTGCGGAAAATCTGCGAACCGGTCGCAGAAATCACCCCAGACCTGCGCGTTTTTATCGAGGAAATGTTCAAGACCCTTAAGCGCGCCAAGGGGTTAGGTCTGTCCGCGCCACAGGTTGGTCGGAATCAGCGGTTTTTTATCCTTGACTTGTCCTCGAACTCGCTCGACTATGATTTAATGGTTTTGATCAATCCCGAAATCGTATCGGTTTCGGGCGAACAGTGCAGCGAGGAGGGTTGCTTGTCATTTCCGGGACTCTATCTGGAGATCAAGCGCCCAAACAAGGTGACTTGTCGCTACACCGATCTTGACGGTAACAAGATATCAGTTATTGCTGAGGGACTGATGGCGCGGGCGATTCTGCACGAAAACGACCACTTGGACGGTAAGCTCTTTATAGACTACATCAGCTCCGCCGACCGCGAATTGATCGCCGGAAAACTTAAGAAAATAAAGGTTTCATAATACATTAACCATTTGGATGCGGTTGATATTCTTCGGTACACCCAGATTCGCTCAGATTGCGCTGGAACGGCTTCTCGGCTCCCGACACAAGGTTGAAGCGGTGGTAACGACACCAGACAAACCCAAGGGGAGAGGAAGACAAGTGGCAATGTCCGAGGTGAAGGAATTCGCCCTGAAGCGAAACTTAGAGGTCTTGCAGCCGGAAAACTTGAAAGACGCGGGATTCTTGAAACGGATCGGCGAGATTGGAGCAGACTTGTTCTGCGTAGTCGCCTTCCGAATCCTGCCGGAAAAGCTTTTTGCCTTGCCGCGCTTTGGCGCGATGAATCTGCACGCCTCCCTGTTACCTCGTTTCCGCGGCGCCGCTCCCATCGAGCGGGCGCTGATGGCGGGTGCCACAACGACTGGTGTCACGACTTTCCAGATTGCGAAGTCGGTCGACACGGGCCAGATATTATTGTCGCGGGAAGTTGCTATCGGTCCTCAAGACACTTATGAGGACCTGTATCCGCGCCTGGCGAAAATGGGTGCTGAACTGTTAGTGGAAACGATCGACCGTTTAGAGGATGGCTCCATTTCTCCCGTCAGGCAGGACGATGCACTTGTCTCGACGGCTCCCAAAATCACACCGGATGACAGCCCAATCGACTGGAACAAACCGGCCGTCAACATTGTCAATCAGATTCGCGGGCTCGCCGGTTCGGCAGATGCCTTCACCAATCTGGGTGGCAGACGACTGAAGATTCTGCGGGCGTCACTTGCCGAAACCGCTGATGGTTCGGCGCTTCCGGGACAAATCGTCGTGGCCGACAGGACCAACGGTCTCATCGTCGCCGCGGGTTCAGGGGCAGTCAGACTACTTGAGGTCTGCCTGGAGGGAAAAAAGCGGATGGACGCACAAGCCTTCCTCAACGGAATAAGGATCGCTACCGGTACGAGGCTCACCGCATCCTGATTAACATCAGGAGCAACATTGTGAAAAAAGAAATCGTCGTCAACGTCGGCGAGCACGAGATCAGAATTGCCGTGCTCGAGGACGAAAAACTGGTCGAACTCCATGTCGAGCGGCCGGAAGACGAACGGATGGTCGGCGACATGTATAAAGGCAGAGTCACCGCTATCGTCCCTGGAATGCAAGCGGCTTTCGTCGAGATCGGCATGGAAAAGGCCGCGTTCCTGCACGTTTCCGACATCGGTCTCTCGACCGAAGCGGGCGCTGCCCGATACGATATCGATTCCGACGAAGACGAAGTCAATGTCGACGTCGTCCGCAAACATCGTTATGAAAACATCGAGCGGATCCTTTCGGTCGATCAGGAGATCGTAACCCAGATCATCAAAGAACCCATCGGCACCAAAGGACCACGGGTGACGACCGACCTGTCTCTGCCGGGGCGGTTCTCGGTGCTGTCCCCCAACTGCAACTATATCCGCGTGTCCAAGAAAATCACGAACTTCGCCGAGCGCCGCCGCTTGCGGCGACTCGTCTATGACGTCAAACCGGAGGGAGTCGGGGTCATCGTTCGCACTGAAGGGGAAGGGCGTTCCGAAAAGGAATTCAAAAACGATATTCGGCGCTTGTGCAAAATCTGGGCTAAGATCAAACGCAAATCCGAGAATTCCAAGAAGGGGACGCTGCTTCACAAAGAAGAATCCATGACCTCCTCGGTAATCCGCGATGTCTTTACGACGGATGTGTCGAGGTTTGTGGTCGATGATAAGGGGACTTACAAAGAGATTCTCAAGTACGTCAAATCGATCGATCCCGAATTGCGAAACCGAGTCGAGCTTTACGAGAGCGACATCCCGGTCTTTGACACGTTTGTCGTTGAACCGGAAATCGACAAGATGCTGGATCGAAAAATCTGGGTCAAGAAAGGCGCCTACATCGTCATCGACCAGACGGAGGCGCTGGTCACAATCGATGTCAACTCCGGTCGATTCGTCGGCAAGACCGATCCCGAGAACATGATTCTGCAGACCAATCTGGAGGCGGGCAAGGAAGCGGCGCGACAAATACGTCTGCGCGACATCGGCGGGCTGCTGATCATCGACTTCATCGATATGTACAGCCACCAGAACCGCAAAATCCTCTATGACGAATTCCGGCGCTGTTTCAACAACGACCGCGCGAAAAACTCGATCCTCCCCGTCAGCGAATTTGGACTGATTGAAATGACCCGTGAGCGCACTAAGCCGTCGATCATGTACACGCTTTCGGAATCCTGCCCAACCTGTCACGGCTTTGGTCGGATACAGTCAAAAGAGACGGTCGCGATGAAGCTGGACCGTTGGTTCATGCGCGCCCGGGTCGCCAAGGCGGGGCGCAAGTACGCGATCCATTTTAATCCGGAGATGGCGAAGTTTATGCGCAACGAGGATGTTGATCGTATTCGCGAAATCGAGAAAGCATTGCGAATGAAAATCGAAATCGTTATGGACGACAGCCTTTCGGTGGAAGAATACAAGATCATCAACACCGATCAAGATGTCGACGTGACCGCACTATATCAAAGCGGCAAGTAGGGCATGGCGTGCCGTGCGCGAGGATTCGAGCGTACACGCAAGCAGCTACTCACAGGGGCCAGACTACGATATTGCGCGAATGCTGTTCGCGATGTCAAAGAACGGGCGGGCCTCGACCAGCGTTTTCCGGTGGCGGATGAATGGTCTGTGCGGTCTCGCTGTGTCGTTCGAAGATTGTCCAGGGCAACCGTCCGTCAGGGCCGGGTCTAGCGATTTTCGCGGGAATGGCCGGCGCCGCTGACACGCACTCCTGGGCAAATCCCAAGGCACGGACAGGACAAGAGATTCTCCTGACGCAGTTTGAGCGACTCATCCGAGACTTCTAAGAGTCGGAAACGCGGAACGGGTTGCGGGGAAAAGGGGACGCTCCTCCATTGAGTCATCGATCCCGCCGAAGGCGGGACAAACGTCCGCTATTGTAGCGAGGTCGATCGGACTCGCGGTTGTCACGATACGCTCTATTACTGGGTTCCGGTCGGCGGTGTAAATCATTCTCTCGCGGCGCACCCTTCGACAGGCTCAGGGCGTACGCCGCGCACAGATCGAAGACCCATCAAAAGTAGATGGGGCACCGTTGCTTTGATGTGTCGGACAACCCACAGCAAGCTGTGGGGTACCCACGTTGCAGGGGCACCTTGCTACGTGCCCGTTCCCGCCACAAGGCGCGAGCAAACCCACCGCAAGCGGTGGGGCACCCTGCACACATCAAAGCGTGTCAGCCGGACGGCATGTATCTGACAGCGCGAGCCACTTGGTTTACAGCGACAGACTCACTCACCACGGCGAAGTACGAACATGTCCTGGGTCGTAACGGTTATTGTTCGGCATCTAATTAGCTTAGTCGTTACCGTTCAACCGCAGGCGATCCCTGATCGAGTAGGAGGTAGTGCTGTGCATGGTGCGCCCTTCGACCGTTCGACAAGCTCACGGCTCAGGGCGAACGTTGTGCACACTCTGCCGCTAATCACCCGACCCACAGAGCACTCCGGGGTGACCTTCGGTGCCGCAACCAGCGTTCTACTAACTGGTGTGAACAAGATTTATCTACAACGGCACTACAAAAAGGATGGAGGGTAGGGGGGAATTGTCGAAACCCCGAAGGGGAGATTGACAAGCCGGGAGTTGTGCCACAGGGGGTTTCGACCTACGGAACTGAGAACTCGCCAGTTCTGTAAGTCAACACCACTTCGGTCTTGACAGTTCTCTGCTTGTTGCATCCAGGTAGCCCCTATTCCCACTCGATCGTTGCGGGTGGTTTCGAGCTGATGTCGTAGACGACGCGGTTAACGCCTTTGACGTTGTTGATGATCAGACTCGATGCCTCACCGAGAACCTCATGCGGAATTTTTGCCCAGTCGGCGGTCATCCCGTCCATCGAGGTCACCGCGCGCAGTGCGATCACATAGTCATAGGTGCGTTCATCCCCCATCACCCCAACGGTACGAATCGGCAGCAGCGTCGAAAACGCCTGCCAGATTTCTTCGTAGAGGTTGCGCTTGCGCAACAGGTCGATGAAAATGGCGTCCACTTTGCGAAGGATATCGAGACGTTCCGGCGTGATTTCGCCCAGCACCCGCACTGCCAGTCCGGGTCCGGGGAACGGATGACGCATGAGAATATGATGCGCCAATCCGAGTTGCGTTCCGATCTCGCGAACTTCATCCTTAAACAGTTCGCGCAGCGGTTCGACCAATTCCAGATGCATCTTTTCGGGAAGTCCTCCGACATTGTGATGCGATTTGATCGTCGCTGACGGTCCCTTAAACGAGACCGATTCTATCACATCGGGATACAACGTCCCCTGCGCCAGGAATCTGATGTCGCCGTAGCGTTTGGCCTCACGTTCGAACACTTCAATAAACAGGCGGCCAATGATCTTGCGCTTTGTCTCCGGATCGGTGACTCCCTTCAACTCGCTGAGGAACTGCTCCCCGGCATCGACGCGTTTGACATGCAGGTCGAGATGTTCGAGCGCATCCAGCACGTCGTTTTCCTCGTTAAGGCGCAAGAGGCCGTTATCCACGAACACGGCGATCAGCCTGTCTCCGATTGCGCGTCGCAACAGCAACCCGGCAACCGCCGAATCAACGCCGCCGGAGATTCCGAGGATGACCTTGCTTTCACCCACACGGCTGCGGATGTCGGCAATCGTCCGTTCGACAAACGAAGTCATCGTCCAATCACCTCTGACCCCGCAGATATCGTGAAGGAAATTGTGCAGGATCGTGCGCCCCTGCTCAGTATGGACAACTTCCGGATGGAACTGCAGGCAATAGATCGCTGCTGAAGGATTCTCCATTGCCGCGACAGCGACATCCGTGGTTGAAGCGGTCGCGACAAATCCACTCGGAAGCACGCTGATCGTATCGCCATGACTCATCCACACGGTTGACTGCGAAGTCGTCCCACGAAACAATCGCGAGGAAGTATTGGCTTGGACAACGGCGCGACCGTACTCGCGCGATTCACTGCGGAGCAACTTGCCGCCATACTCCCTGGCGACCAACTGCATACCGTAGCAGACACCGAGCACGGGAACCTTCAGGTCAAAGAATCGTCGATCGGCGTTGGGTGCGTCCGGTTCCAACACGGATGCCGGTCCGCCGGAAAGGATGATGCCCCGGATGTTGCGGTTGCTCAACTTCTCGAACGCGACGTTGCAGGGATGAATCTCGCAGTAGACATGTTTCTCGCGAACCCGGCGAGCAATCAGTTGGGTGTACTGTGAGCCGAAATCGAGAATTAGAATCAATTCGTTTGCTTGTGCCGTCATAGCCACCTGTCTTCTTTGCGCGTCAACTCACGTTTCCAGTTGATGTCGTCAATTTCGGGATGATCGTTGTTATAGTGCAGTCCGCGCGATTCTTTGCGCTCAAGAGCAAAATCGATTATCAGTTTGGCGCAAGTTGTCAGATTGCGCAGTTCGGTGGCTTCGTAGCTCAACCCTCTGGTCCGGACATAGTCTTCGATATCGCGAACCAGAATGCTGACCCGTTCCTGCGCGCGGTTAAGTCGATAGTCAGAGCGCACGATACCGACATAATCCCACATCAGGTTTAGCAGTTCGCTGCGATCATGTTCCAACAGCACCCGCTCCTTGCGATTCAGCCGTTCGCCAACTCCATTCTCTTGACGTGTGCGAGCGACGTCATCAATGAACTGTGAGATGTCGACCACCTCGGCAACGTTGGCCGCAAAGCGAGCGGTGGCGATAGCTTCCAGCAGCGAATTGGAGGCAAGTCGATTGGCCCCGTGCATGCCGGTCATCGCAACTTCGCCGCAGGCAAAGAGCGACTTGATGTCGGTGCGACCGTCGGGATCGGTCTTGACACCGCCACAGCAGTAATGTGCCGCCGGTACAACCGGAATCCGTTCGGTCGTGACATCGATGCCTAGTTTTAAGCAAGTCTGATAGATATGAGGAAACCGCCCCTTAATGAACTCGCTGTCGAGATGAATCATATCGAGATAAACGTATAGGTCACCCGACGCTTTAAGCTCGGCGTCGATCGCGCGCGCCACGATATCGCGCGGCGCCAGTTCGGCCATTGTGTGATACTTGTGCATAAAGCGTTCGCCGCGTCGCGTGAGAAGCAATGCTCCCTCGCCACGGACAGCTTCGGAAATCAGAAACGAATTGCCGTCAAGATGATACAGAGTCGTCGGATGGAATTGTATAAATTCCATATTGGAAACGGATGCACCCGCACGGTATGCCATAGCCACACCATCACCGGTGGCGATAGAAGGATTGGTCGTATGTTTGTAGACGACGCCTTCGCCTCCGGTCGCCAGCAGCACCGACCCCGCGTAGAAGTCGCGCGCATGATGGCTGCGACTGTCAAGACAGGTGGCGCCGATACACTGCTTCCCGCTGTTTGCTTCGATTGTGATCAAATCAACTGCAATGTGATTCTCATACAAAGTGATGTTGGTGTTTTCGTGCACGCGCTCCAGGAGCGCTTTCTCGATCTCCCGACCGGTGAAATCGGCGGCATGCACGACGCGGCGCTCAGAGTGACCGCCTTCGCGCGAGAGTTCAAGTTGCTCGGCTTTCAGGTGCTGTTCGCGGGAGAATTGCACTCCCAGTGAGATCAGCTCCGCAATACACGCCGGGCCGTTCTTGACGATCCGTTCGACTATATCGGGATGCGATAACCCGCAGCCGGTGGTGAGAGTGTCGGTTATGTGCTTCTCAAAGCTGTCGGTCGGAGACATCACTGCCGCGATGCCGCCCTGGGCGTAGTTGGTGTTGGAGTCGCTCTTGCGCTTTTTGGTGATTACCGCCACGGAACCCTGAGACGCAACTTTGAGCGCGTACGATAGTCCCGCGATTCCGGAACCGATGACAAGGAAGTCATATTTCAGCAAGCCAGCACCTCGGCAACTTTACGCCAGAATATATCCTCGCATTCGACGAGGGCAACCGCTATTTCGACCACGGCGCAGCTACCTCGGACAAAATCGTCCGGTGGAAGTTTTACGGCGTCTTTTTCGGTCGTCAGGAGCAGGTCGCACGAACCATCTGCTAGCATCTTGCGCAGCGACGCAAGATCGGCTTCTGAGTAGCAATGATGATCATCAAAGACTATACTCTGATTCACCGTGATTCCGTTGACTACAAGAAGTTGCGTAAAGCTGTCAGGGTTGCCAATGCCGCAAAATGCAGCGCACTTGCGTTGCGATATCGCATTCAACTCAACCGGTTCACGTGTAGCAAAATCATACAACCGAGAGATTGTGGTTCTGATTTCGAAGATTCGCTTCACATCCGCATACTTGCGCAGACTTTCTTTCAGAACTGCAAGTTCGGCAGGCGTGCTGGACTCCACACGAGTGATCAAGACAATATCCGCTCTGGCCAATGACGACAGCGGCTCGAGCAAATTCCCCGCCGGAAGCAGCCATCCATTCCCAAACGGATTGGAAGCATCAATAAGCACGATGTCATAGTCGCGAAAGAGCTGGCGATGCTGAAACCCATCATCGAGCACGAAAATGCCGATATCCTGTCTCTCCTGCAGGGTCTTGATATTGTGCACACGGTCTCGCCCAACCCCAAACCAGACACCGGGCAGCTTGCGCGCGAGCAGCGCAATTTCATCCCCTACTACATTATTGGAGACAGATGCAGAACTGTTGAAGACGAGACTGCCCTTTTCGGACGGCGATTGATAACCGCGCGACAACACGGCAAACGGCAGATTATGCGATTTCAACCAGTTGGCAAGCATCAGCGTGACCGGCGTTTTACCAGTTCCACCGGTCGTGATGTTGCCGACTGAAATGACCTTGCCTGAGCAACGTTTCGGTCTCAGCACTCCACACTTGTAAAGGAAGTTCCTGGAAGCTACAACTGTCCAGTAGACCGGGCTGAGCGGAACCAGCAGGAATCTGAGCGCTGTTGCCAGAGGAGTTCGCAGGCGGCCTGACTGTACGGCGGCAAGGGTTGATCTTATCAGTGACATAGCAGACTCATTGGGTGACGGCGGCAATGTAGCGATCGATGATTGAAGCGTTTTCCTGCCGCAGCGCTGTGGCTCGTGCGGCGTAAATGGACTTGGCATGCGGGTCGTTCACTATCATGACGACGCTCTTGCAGATGTCACCTGCGTCGGCGACCGGAATTCCCATCTCATGCTTGACAAGCAAATCGTATCCTGCCCGCTGGCTTTCGCAATACTGGCCAAACAGCACGGGACAGCCAGCCAGCGCAGGCTCCAGCAAATTGTGGCCACCAAGCGGAACCAGCGTACCGCCAACGAAGGCGACCGAGGAGTAGTGATAGAACAGGTTGAGCTGGCCGATCGTATCGAGCAGCAGCACCTGTGTTTGCTCATTCATTGCCGATTTGCTGTACTGGCAAAAAGACAGACCGTAACGTCTGATAAGCGCAAGGACTTCATCTGTTCTTTCAAGATGCCGTGGCGCAAGCACCATGCGAACATCACGAAGTTCGTTACATAGCGAAACGAAAGCATCCAGCAATATCGCTTCTTCGCCGGGTCGGGTCGAACCGCAGGTGATGACCTTCAGGTTTTGCCAGAGTCGCAAATACTCACTGATCTTCTTCAAATCAGCAGGCGCGGGAGGAACATATTCTCCCTTGAGTGAGCCGAAAACTTCAATATGGGCATCCTCCCCAGCCAATTCGCGCAGGCGAGCGGCATCTTCCTCGCTCTGCATCAAAAGAGCATCACATCGGACGAGCAACGGTCGAAACAGCGGCGCAAATGGGGAATAACGATGCAGCGATTTTTCGGACAATCTCCCGGAAACCTGCATGATCTTGATGTCACGACCAAATGCTTCCGCCATCAACGCCGGCCAGAGTTCGGTTTCCAGTAGAATGATCTTGCTCGGATTGTACTTGGTCAGGAAGCGCCGCACATACTTCGGAATGTCAAACGGATGATAGGCAACAACGTCGGCGTGACTGCCCGATTGCAGGGCATGGTGACGGCCGGTCCTGGTGGTGACTGTCAGCAACACCGGCTGATCGGAGATTTCCTTGAGCCGTCTGATCAGCTTGACCGCGATCGTGACTTCACCAACGGATGATGCCACCAGCCAAAGGGGACGGTGATTGCTCTTTATCGCACAAAGTCCCAGACCAAGTCTTTCGATCTGTGTCCTGTTGCCGAAGAGGCGCGCAATCATCACAACGATCGAAAGCGGCAGCACATAGACATAAGTCAGGCAACGATACAAGAATTTCATTGCAGAAATTCCCGCGCAATCAGCATCGCCGCGTGTTCGGCTGCGCCCGGTTTGCCAAGTCGACCTCTCACCAAGCTCAGCTTGTGCATCATGGTTTCTGACGCTGACGGGTCAGAGAGCATGGAGCGGCAGAATGCGTCCAAATTCCCAGGGTTCATTTCGGCCTGCAGGAACTCAGGCACAATTGTTTCGCCAGCGACGATGTTCACCAGACCAACGTTTTTCAGATTAATCAAGCGCTTCGCGATCTGATAAGTGATCCAGCCGGTCTGGTAAACCACACAGAAGGGTCTGCCGCACAATGCCGCCTCCAGCGTGGCAGTGCCTGAGGCGACAATCGAAACATTCGCAGACTTCAACAGATCGTAGCGCTCTTCGGTGATATGCACAGGGTTGATTCCCGCCTCGTTTTCGGCAATTGCATACAGTGAAGCTTCGACTTCTTTCCTGATTGCTACAAATGGCACCACGGAGATGTCAGATTTCCGCAGAAGTGTGACAGCGGCAAGCATGATGCGATAGTGACGTTCGATTTCGACTTCACGCGAACCCGGCAGCAACGCAATGACTTTCGCGGCCGGGTCGATCTTGTGCTTTAGGTGAAACGTCTGCGGAGTCGCTTCGATACCGATCAGATCAAGGAGGGGATGACCAACGAATTCACAGCGGAGCTTGGTCGGATCAAAGAGCTGTTTTTCGAACGGCAGGATTGACAATAATAGATCGACTCGCGCTTCAATCTGATGAATGCGTCCCGGTTTCCAAGCCCAGACTTGCGGGACGATATAATACACGACTTTGATGCCGCGATTTTTCAATTCGCGCGCCAAACGCAGGTTCATGCCCGGATAGTCGATCAGGATTGCCAGGGTGGGTTTTTCGGTATCGACTCTATCGAGGACAACGTGGAATACTCTGCGAAAATGCACCAGACGTTTGGCGACTTCCCAAAAGCCGGCGACCGCCAAGGCGGAGAGATCAAAGAGCAGATCGACTCCGGCAGTACGCATTTGCTCGCCTCCCAACCCAAAAAAGCGAAGCCCGCCATGGCGGGCCTGAAGCGCACGAATCAAGGCGGCAGCGTGAAGGTCTCCCGAAGCTTCACCTGCAGCAACGAAGATCGGCTTCAAGACATGATCCTGTTGAGGTTGTCCATAGCAATGGCCTCAATCCGTTTCGCCAGAGCCAAGGCTGCGGTAGCTTCGGTTCCGCTGACGCGCACCGGTTTGTCGAGTACGACTGCATTGACAAACGAAGAAATCTCGGCGGTGAGCATGTCGTAGGTGGGATAGGCCAGTTGCCGAAACATGATTTTGCGTCCCGTGGGTTCATGCTGTAAGGCACAGAAGTAGCCATCATAGGACTTGGCATCGTCAAGCGGCGCTAACACAAAATGTTCACCGGTCATCTTCAAGAAGTCAACCGAGAGGTAGTTGTCTTTGGCAAACAAACGCAGCTTGCGCATTTTCTTGACCGAGATGCGTGACGCCGTAAGGTTGGCAACGGTGCCATTGGCAAATTCGATGCGGGCATTCGCAATATCCGGCTTGGCGGAGACAACGGCGACTGCGGAGGCATGCACATCCCGCACCGGCGACTTCACCAGCGAGAGGAGCAGATCGATATCGTGAATCATCAATTCCAAAATGACGGCAACTGCCAGACCACGCGGGCTAAACTGGGTCAGACGGTGTCCTTCGATAAAGCGCGGCGGTCCGGGGAGCAATCCCAACCCTTCGAACGCAGGATTAAAGCGTTCGATGTGTCCGACCTGTAACTTCAATCCCTTGCGAGCAGCAAGCTCGGTCAATTCGCGACCTTCAGCTTCAGTCGTAGCAATAGGTTTCTCGACCAGGACATGCTTGCCGGCGTCGAGCGCATGTTTGGCCTCGGCGAAGTGTGACTCGGTGGGTACTACAATGCTGACGGCATCAACGTTATCAAGCAGTTCGCCAATACTCCGGCAGTCGCGACAACCGGTCTGCTGCGCTGTTGCCGTGGTCTTCTCAGGAATAATATCAAAGGCAGCAGTGAGAGTGGCATTCTCGATTGCGGCGATTTTCTCGGCATGGAAGCGGCCCAAATGACCGCAGCCAACAACACCATATCTTAGCTTGTTCATCTTCCCTACTTGCAGATACCACGCTCGGAAGCGGCAATAAAATCAAGGACTTCCTGTACTTCGGGAATCAATTCGACTTCGGCTTTGATCTTTTCGACTGCCTGAGTCGTGTTAAGCTTGGAGCGAAACAGAATTCGAAATGCCTTGTCCAAACCATCGAGAGTCTCTTGCGCAAAACCGCGCCGCCTCAGACCGACGATGTTTAGTCCCATAACCTTGACCGGATATCCGCCGCACATAGCGAACGGGCAAATGTCCATAGGAATGCGGAAACCACCGCCGATCATAACATGCCTGCCGATCTTGACGAACTGGTGCACCGGCACAAGTCCGCCGAGTATGGCGTAATCACCGATTTCGATGTGACCAGCGAGATTGACCGAGTTGGCAAGAATCACGTGGTCGCCGATGAGGCAATCGTGCGCGACATGACTGTAGGCCATTAGGAGGCAATCGCTGCCAACCGTCGTTTCGCCACGATGTTTAGTACCACGATTCATCGTCACGTATTCGCGGATGGTAGTGTTGTCGCCGACTCGTAACAGCGACGGCTCACCTCCAAATTTTAGATCCTGCGGAATTGTCGCGAGCACAGCGCCGTGATGCACTTTCACATTCTTGCCGAGCCGCGCTCCGTCGGCGATGAGAACATTGGCGCCGATTCGGCAGCCGTCGTCGATGTTGACGTTGTCTTCGATGATCGTATGTGCACCGATCTCAATGCCATCACCGAGCAAGGCGCCAGCCGCCACGATGGCCGTTGGATGAATGATATTGGTACTCATCGGTCTATCACCTGCGCCAGCATTTCCGCCTCGCAAACCAAGGTATCGCCGACAAAGGTTTCGCCGGTCATTTTGCAGATTCCGCGACGGAAAGAGAGCATTTTGAGTTCGAAGCGGAGTTGATCTCCCGGCATGACGGGTCGGCGAAACCGCACGCCATCGATGCCGAGGAAATAGACAACCTTGCTCTCCGGATTTTCGACCGCATTCAATAGCAAGAACCCGCCGGCCTGCGCCATCGCCTCGACGATCAACACACCGGGCATGATCGGATGGCCGGGAAAGTGCCCCTGGAAGAACGGCTCATTGATCGTGACATTCTTCAACGCCGTCACCGATTTTTCGGGGACGATGTCAATGATGCGATCGATCAACAGGAACGGATAACGATGCGGCAGAATCTTGAGAATGGCGTTGATGTCAAGGATATGGTCGCCGGTTGATCGGCTCGAGAATTTCTTGCGCATCTGCTTTTTCTGGTAGAGCGAACGCATCTTTTTCGCCAAGGCAACATTGGCGGCATGGCCGGAACGAGCAGCCAGAATGTGCCCCTTGATGGGAGCGCCGATCAGGAACAAGTCGCCGATGAGATCGATCACTTTGTGGCGTACCGGCTCATTGTAGAAACGGAGCGGAACGTCGTTGAGGATTCCGGTTTTGCCAATAAAAACGTCCTGCTGCAGGCCGAATAATTCCCGTAAGCGTTCGACTTCGGCCTGACCGATATCGTGATCGCAGATCACAATCGCCGAATCAAGTCCGCCGCCTTTGATGATTCCGCGTTCCTTCAGACTTTCGATCTCGGACAGGAAACAGAAGGTTCGGGAAGGCGCAAACTCGTTGACAAACTCATCTTCGAGGCTGACCAGCGATGTATACTGCGTGCCGAGCGCGGGGTTTTTGTAGTCAACCAGAAAGGTAATGCGGAACTCATCACTGGGGACTACCACGATGTCAACGCCGCGCGCTTTCTCGGAATAAGCCAGATGCGAGTCGATCTCAAAGAATTCTTTCGGCTGCGCCTGCCTGACCACACCGCCTTGCAGGAGAATATCGACGAACGGTTTGGAGGAGCCGTCATATACGGGAGGTTCAATGTTGTCGAGTTCGATAACAAGATTGTCTATCTGCAAACCAGCCACGGCCGCCAATACGTGCTCGACGGTATAGATCTTCGCCTCGCCTTTCTGAATGGTCGTGCCGCGATCCAGTCCCACGACGTGATCGATGTCAGCCGGTACTTCGGGCGTACCGGGGAGATCGGTGCGCACGAAGCGGACGCCGGAACCGGGGGTAGCGGGCTTGAAGGTGATAGTCGATTGGCAGCCGGTGTGCAAACCGATCCCAGACCCGCTTGCGGGCTGCGCAATCGTTTGTTGTTCTTCGATCATCGAGAATTCCTTTCCTCATGACGGAACTAATTTAATAGTTTAATCAAAGGCGACGGCATTATCAACCCCCAATAGCCAAAAAAGAGACCGGCGCACGTCTGTAACTGGGGTGGTTCTTGGAAGCAACTTTGTTTGACAGCGTGCATATAACCCGTATATTCCGGCTAGGTTAGGTTTAATGAAGCAATGAGGAGATAGGATGAGAGCATTATTATCAGTACTAATTCTGGTTATGGCGGGTGTAATGACAATTGATGGCTGCATGAGCTCTAAGAATCCAGTCGTCGTGCTGGAGACCTCCGAGGGAAAAATCGAACTTGAGCTGTTCCCCAAGGTGGCGCCGAAGCATGTTGAAAATTTCTTGGGTCTGGTCAGACGGGGCTTCTACGATTCGCTAATCTTCCACAGAGTGATCGATGGGTTTATGATTCAAACCGGTGATCCCAAGGGGGACGGCTCAGGTGGTGCGGATACGACTGTGCCGGCGGAGTTCAATGATTCGCTGCATCATCCCGGTACGCTCGGCATGGCGCGTAACAGCGATCCTAATTCGGCGTCGTCGCAGTTTTATATTTGTCTGGCGCCAACGCCGCATTTGGACCATAAGTACACCGTTTTCGGAAAGACGGTTGCCGGGTTTGACGTCGTACAGAAGATCGGCAAGACTCCGACATCGGGACCGATGCAGCGGATTGCCCAAGATGCGCAATGGAAAGATCAACTGCTGCAGTTGCAGAAGGATGGGAAAGCTGATGTCATGATACAAAACGGCTTTCCGGCGCCTGATCGGCCGCTCAAGAAGGTGTTTCTACTTCGTGCCTACGAGAAGAAGTGAAACGAATTCTTCTCTTCGGTTCGACCGGCTCGATTGGTCGCAATGTTCTTGACATCGTTGCCAAGAACCCCGACAAATTCCGGATCGAGCTTCTCTCCTGCCACAGCAATATCGGGCCGTTAATCGAGCAGGCAAGGACATTCAAGGTTTCTGCCGTTCATCTGAGTAATCACGCAGACGTAGAGACTGTCAGGCAAGCGTTGCCTGCGTCAGAACGAATTCTTGTGGGCAACGCGGCATTTGCCGAGACGATTCGAGACATAGACGCCGATCTGGTGGTCAACGCCATCGTGGGGGCGGTGGGGCTGGAAGTATCATACCACACACTGGCGGCGGGAAAAACACTCGCGTTGGCAAACAAGGAATCACTGGTTGCCGGTGGCGAGTTGCTGAAACAGGTTTGTCGACAGACCGGCGCGCAGATCATCCCGATCGATTCGGAACATTCGGCAGTGTTTCAATGTTTGCAGGCGGGGCGCCGCGCAGAGGTCGAAAAGATTATCTTGACGGCATCGGGAGGGTCTTTTCGCAATCGCCCGAAGGAGACGTTTGGTTCAATCACAGTTGAAGAAGCGCTGAAGCACCCAAACTGGTCGATGGGGGCGAAAATCACTATCGATTCGGCAACGATGATGAACAAATGCCTGGAGGTGATCGAGGCGCATTTCTTGTTTGATTTGGCGCCGGAGCAGATCGATGTCGTGATTCATCCGGAATCGGTTATTCATTCGATGGTGCAGTTCTGCGACGGTTCAGTGATTGCGCAGTTGTCACCGCCGGATATGCGGTTGCCGATTGCCTATGCGCTGCAGTTTCCCGAGCGATTGGCGACCGATTTGCCGCGCGCGGATTTCGGCCAGTTGAGGTCGCTGCATTTTGAGCCGGTCAATCACCAACGGTTTCCGGCGATAGCGCTGGCATACAAGGTGTTGCGCATGAGGGGATTGGCGGCGCTGACCCTTAATGCCGCCAATGAAATTGCCGTGGCGGCTTTTCTTGCCGGAAGAATTAAACTCCCCGATATTTATGCCGTAGTGGATAAGATGGTTACCGAAAGCATCACGATCTCAAGACCATCGCTCACGGAATTGCTTGAGGCAGACCGTCAAGTGCGAAAACAGACGGAAGAACTGATCGCCTCGGAAACATTTGTCCGGTGAAGAGGTTAATAGAGCTGTAGGTCGGGTTTGCAGCGAAGCGCCAAGCCCGACAATCATAGATACGAGAAATGTCGGGTTCCACGCTTCGCTGAGAACACCGACCTACGGAACTGCCGAGGCC
>Ga0315273_10001971_pt1 | contig 23879 bp, 20 predicted proteins | sample YL17G02_0_MG_FD_205753 | JGI IMG/M metagenome (GOLD analysis project Ga0315273, IMG submission 205753) | Sediment microbial communities from Yellowstone Lake, YNP, Wyoming, USA - YL17G02_0 | ecosystem: Environmental > Aquatic > Freshwater > Lake > Sediment | place: USA: Wyoming | collected...
GGGTGACGCCGACCAGGGGATAGTTCTCGCCGAGGTCGAACGCCACCCAGCCATCGCCCACCTCGCGGCGGATACCGGCCGTGAGGACGAAGCCGGGATCGCCGACCTTGGCATCGGTGAAGCCGGCCAAGGGCGAGCTCTCGAGACGGCCGATGACGCGGGCGGCTGTGCCGCCTCCGAGCGAAAAACGGAACGCGGCGGCCGCGTGCCAGGTATCGCTGCGCTCGACGCCGAGGAAGCTGCCACCACCGTCGAGCCTGGTGTAGCCGAGTGCGCCGGTAAGCTCGCTCTTCTCCCAGCGCCAGCGGCCGAGCCAGCGCACGCCGGCATCCCAGCCGCCCGAGCCGCGCAGGGTGTCGCGCTCGCCGGTCGGCGCCTCGAGAGCGAAAAGCCAGCGATGCTCGCCGCCGAGCCAGCGGCCGAGCGGGCCGGCGAGCGACACGGCGATGTCGCCGATTCCCGAGGCGTCGAGGCCATCGAGGCGCTCGAGATAGCCCTGCTTGCTGCGCACATAAAGCGCGTTGCGGCTGCGCGGGAACAGCTCCCGGCCCCCCGGGCCGGCCTGGAAGAACGAGTGGATGCGCTCGGCGACGGCATCCCAGTGCGGGGCGGTGGTGTCGACCCAGGGGACGTCGACGGTGATCAGAAAGCCGCGGCCGAGACCCAGTGAGAGGCGCACGTCGGCCCGCCACCCCTCGAGGTCGGCGAAGTAGATGGCGTCGTTCGGGTGGCGCTGCTCGAGGGTGCGGAGCTCGTCGCTGGTCAGCGGCAGGCCCTCGCGGCCGAGCTCGCGGTGGATAGCGCCGGGGTGCCAGCTCAGGTACCAGGTGTTGAAGTACGAGGTGGTCGCCGACACCGTCCACCCGGGCGCCGCCGGCATCGCGCCGGCGTCGATGTCGAGCGGCAGCGACGCGAAGCGCAGCGGATCGGCCGAAGGCGCCGGCCAGGGCATCGAAGGCTGGCCGAGCGTGGTTTGCGTGGCCAGGAAGGCGAGACAGGCCACTGTGAACAAGGGAGCGTTGTTTCGCATGTCGTGGAAGGAATAGCAGAACACGCCGCCGCTGCCAAGTCGGCGCGTTCGCGGCGGCCTACCAGCGCACCGACAGCCCAACGAACGGACCCGCGATGCGCAGCTTGGCGTAATCCGGCTTGTTGTCGAGGCGCAGGTCGAGGACACGGTACGCCGCGAGCAGGCCGAAGTTGGCGATCGGGAAGACGCGGACGCCCGCCTCGGCGTCGACCATCGAGCCGCGATTGCCGGCGGCGATGCCGGAGCCCTCGATGAAGAGGTTCACCGCGCGGTGGGGGTTGACGTCGATGGCGATCCCGAGGGAAGGCTGCACGCCGTCGAAGCCGTCGCGCTCGCGCACCGGCGGCGCGAGCTCCGGCGCCTGCAGCGTCGCGTCGATCTTCAGGCGCTTGAGCTCGAGGATCGTGCCCAAGCGGAACTTCCCGCCGGCGGAGCGGACGAACTGCCACACCCAGCCGACCCGCATGTACTGCTTCTCGAGGTCGGTGAGCACCCGCGTGCCGACGGTGTAGGTGACGCCGCTGAACTCGATGGTCCGGGTCACGGTGGCGTCGCCGTGGTACGCCACGTCGAGGTAGGCGAAACGGAGACGGCTGTGCGGCCCGATCGTCCAGACGAACCGGCCCTCGGGGACGTCCTTGTCGGTCAGCCCGAGGTCCTGCTTGAAGTCGAAGAGCGTGCCGATGGCGCCGTCGCTCACCCTGGCGCTGGCCTCCAGGTCGCCGCGCCAGTACCAACCCTCGAGGGCGAAGCGCGGCTGCTCCTGGGCAGCGCCGGGCCAGGCCAGCAGCGCCAGGAATGTGCTCGCCAACCAAGCTGATCCGTTTCTCGCCATTGACCGACCCTCCACCTCATCCGGCGACGCTGGAGCGTCTCGTTGAGCCGCCGGCAGCATTGGATCGACCGGAGCAAAGCAGGTGTGACCTCGATCACGCCGTGGTTTGACGCGCGGCAAGCCAGCCCGTAAATTGGCTTCAGGCGGCGGTGGCGCCTGCGCTCAGGAGGCGCCGCGAGCGACGACACGCCGCCGGGGAGGCAGCGATGAAGCTCCGCGAGATGGCAGGTCTGGCGCTCCTGGCGTGGTCCGGCTCGGTCGGGGCCGGGGAGATCGTCGTGCCCTCTGTCGCTGTCAACCTGCAGGGAAAGGGCCGCAACGTCTGGAGCTCGGAGATCTACCTCGTCAACCCGGGTCCAGCCACGGCGCGGGTCGAGGTCGCCGAGGTCATCACCGGCCGGATCAAGGTGCGCGTGCCGTGCCTGGCGCCGGTGATCCGCTTCCGCGAGGTGCCGCCGTACGCGAGCGCGCTGCTGACCTGGCCCGAGATGTCCCAGATGCTCGGCTGTCCGGAGGAGTTCCTGGGCGCCTTCGTGCTGCGGAGCGACGCCGAGATCGTCGTGTCGAGCCGGCTGGTCAACGTGCGCTCGAAGACGGTCGGCGGCGACGTCTCACCGCTGACAGGCCTCGGGCAGGATGTGCCGGGAATCCCCAGAGACCAACTGCCCAAGCTGCACGCCGTCTACATGCTGCCGGTGCTGGCTTCGGGGCCGTGTTTCGCGAGGGTCTTCGACTCCTACCTCCAGCTCGCGAACCCGGGCGAGGCGCCGGTCGTCGTGACGCTTGACCGCGCCAGGGCCGGCGGCGGCGGATCGCTCGTCGTCGACGGCGTCGAGGCCAGCACCCCGATCGGCGTAACGGTTGCGCCGCACAGCTTCCGCCAGATCGCCCTCGCGCTGCCGGCCGTGCCGCCGCAGGAGTGCTTCGGCGTCGCGCCGCCGCCGTTCGTCTTCGACCTCTTCTTCATAGTCGACGGCGAGATCGCGGTCACCGGCTCGGTGGTGGATCGGGTGTCGCAGGACGCCCGCACGGTGCTGCCGGTCGCCACCACGGCCGCGCCGCCGGAACAGGCGGCGATCACACCTCGCGGGTGAACTCCACGGCGCCATCGCCGGCCCGGGCGGCAAAGTACGCCTCCACCGCCGCCGCCGGGTGGAGCTCGCGGATCGCCGCGACGATCTTCGCGAGGTCGTCGCGCTGGCGGTCGTGCGCCGGGACCCCCACGACCGAGTGCAGGAACACCGGCACCGCATGCTCCGTGGCGTACCACGCACAGTCGTCGTGGGCGATCACGACGATGCGGCGGATCTGCTGGCGCTCGGCGAAGAACTTGACCCAGCGCTGCCCCACCCAGGCGAACTTGGGGAGGTACTCGGTGGCGAGCAGGAACTGCGCGCCGCCCGGCACCGCCAGCAGGTCGAAGCTGCCGGGCGCGAGGCCGAGGTGGCTGGTGACGAGCTCCTGCGCGAACGGTAGGTAGGCGTTGCTCGAGCAGCAGATCACCAGCGTGTTGGCGCTCTCGTCATTGAACGCGCCGCGCGAGTGGTAGACGGTCTGACTCATGGCGGCCTCTAGGGTGCCGGGAGTGAAAGGAGGCAAGCTCCGCACCATTTGCCGCGGGGGGCGCGGCCTTCCCGCCCGCCCTCGCCGCCCCGCCGCTGCCCCCATCGCTCACGGCGGCGGAGCCCGCCGCTCGCTCGCGTCCCCCAGCCCCTACGCATTTTCTTTCTCCTCTTTCTTGACGCCGAGCTTGCCGAGCAGGGCGGAGACGTCGAGGCCCATCGCCTGCGCCGTCTGCACGAGGTTGAAGATCGTCGACGGCACCGTTCCGGCCAGCCGGTTCAGCGCCGATCCGCCCTCGCCGCCGCCGTCGACCATCACCAGCTTGTCGATGTTGCCGAGCGGCGCCGCCACCGCGCCGGCCACCGGCGCGAACGCCCGGATCACCTCGGGGAAACGCTCGAGCACCAGCATCGTCTTCGCCGACGCGTCGAGCTGAGCGAACGCCTGCGCCTTCTTCATCGCGCCCTCGGCCTCGGCGAGCAGCTTCGCCCTGACGCCGTCCGCCTCGGCGAGGAGCTTGGCGCGGTTGCCCTCGGCCTCGGCCAGCAGCTTGGCCTTGATGCCATCCGCCTCGGCGAACAGCTTGGCCTTGAGCGCCTCGGCCTGGCCCATCCCCTCCATCGCCAGCTTCTGCTTCTCGGCCTCGGCGACGGTGATGACCGCAGTCCTGTGCCCCTCCGCCTCGAGGATCTCGCGTTCCTTGGTGCCCTCGGCCTGGATGATCACCTGCTGCTTGGCCGCCGCCGCCGGCTTGACCACCTCGGCGAGGAGCTGCTGCTCCCGCCTGGCGGCCTCGGCCTCGGCAACCTCGGTCTGCTTCTGGGTGCGCAGCAGTTCGACCTGCACCTCCTGCTGCACCACCTGCTGGCGCGCCTGTGCGTCGGCCAGCGGCCCGGCCTGCTTGGCGCGCGCCTGCTGCGACAGCACCTCGGCCTCGTAGGTCGCCTTGCGGACGTCGCGCTCCTTCTCGGCCTGGGCGACGAGGGCGAGGTTCTCGTTCTCGCGTTCCTTGCCCTCGCGCAACGCGGTAGTCGACTCGATCGTCGCCTCGCGCGCCGCCAGTGCCTCGCCGATCGTCGCGTCGCGCTTGACCTCCGCGGTGCGCCGCTTGCCCAACGCCTCGATGTATCCCTCGGCGTCGAACACCTTCTGGATCGTCAGCACGTCGACCGAGAGGCCGATCTTGGCGAGGTCGGAGGTAGCCTCGATGAGCACCTCCTGGTTGAACTTGGAGCGGTCGCGCACGATCTCCTCGACGGTCAGCCGGCCGACGATCGAGCGCAGGTGTCCCTCGAGGTTCTTGTAGGCGATCTCCTTGATCTCCGCAGGGCTGCGGCTGAGGAACCGTTCCGCGGCGGCGGCGAGCGACTGCTCGTCGCTGCGGATCTTGACGTTCGCAACCGCCTGCACCGAGACGAGGACGCCGTCCTTGTTGGGGACGTCGCGCACGTCGAGGTCGATCGGGAAGATCGTCAGGTCGAGATAGGTGACGCTCTCGAGCAGCGGCCAGCGCCAGCCGGCGCCGCCGGTGATCAGCCGGAAGCCGATCGACTTACCGTCCGGCATGCGGTGCTTGCGGCCGTAGAACACCGCCACCTTGTTGGGCGGCACCTTGATGTAGTTGCGCGCCGCGGTGAGGAAGACCACGAAGATCACGAGCGCCGCGAGGACCAGAAGTACGGGCAGAAGCGTCAGTCCGAACTGCATGGCTTGACCTCCGTCAAGCGCCGCCAGGGCGCTAGCGTATCGGTTCGACGACGACGACGTCGCCCTGCACCTCGACGACGCGCACCATGGAGCCCTCGGGGATTGCCTCGTGGCCGAGCGAGCGCGCCATGCGGCGGGCGGTCTGCGCCTTCACGGTGCACGACACCTCGCCGATGGCGCCCGGGGCGATCGTCACCGTTACCCGGCCGATCAGGCCAACGAGGTCGCAGTCCTCGACCAGCGACGACGCCTGTTGCGAGCGCAGCGCCTTGATCGCCAACGTGTAGACGGCGGACAGCGGAATTGCGGCGACCAACCCCCACACCGACGACATCAGCGTCGAGATGGAGTACCAGCGGGCGATCGCCCCGACCGTTCCGAACGCGGTCAAGAAGACGGCGAGCATCCGGGCCGAGAGGAAGCCGAAGTGCCCGGCATCGACCTCGGCGTGGGCGTCGGTGTGGTCGCCGAACATCGCCGAGACGAGCAGGAAGAAGAGGCCGACGAGCGCGAGCGAGAGGAAGACGATCATATGGCCTCCGTGAACCTTCTACGTACGATTCTATCGGCCGGTTTGCCCCACCGCAAGGAGAATCGCCCACTGCTATGCTCGCCGCACGTGAGCACACCCCCGCGTTCCGCCGGCGAGCACGGTGCCGCGAGCGGCCGCCCGTGGCTGGCCGTCGCGGTGATCGGCGTGACGCTCACGGTCGGGCTCGGCACGCCGTGGTTTGTCGACTTCGACGAGGCGGTGTACGCCGAAGCTGCGCGCGGCATGTGGGCCTCCGGCGACTGGGTGCGCCCGCGCTGGAACGGCGAGCCGTTCTACGAGAAGCCGGCGCTGTTCTACTGGCTGACCGCCTCGCTGTACTCGGTGATCGGCATGACTCCGGTGGCGCCACGGGCGATCAGCCTGGCGGCCACCCTTGCCGGCCTCGCCTTTCTGGCGGTCGAGGTACGCCGACGCCTCGGCGCACGCGCCGCCGAGGTGGCGGTGTGGGTGGCGGGGGCCACGCTGCTGCCGTTCTCGCTCGGCCGGCTCGGCCTGCTCGATGCGCTGCTCGTGGCCGCGCTGACGGTCTCGCTGCTCGCCTTAACGCGCGGCCTCGAGGGAGACGAGGCGAAGCAGCGCCGCTGGCTCGCGCTTGGCTACCTCGCCGCCGGCGTGACGATGGCGGTGAAGGGACCGGCGTTCCCGCTGCTGGTCGCGGCAATCCTGCTCGCCGACGCGCTGCTCGGCCGCCGCGTCGCCGCCACCCTGCGCCGCTCGGGCCTGCTCTGGGGCGTGCCGTTGCTGCTCGTGATCGGGCTGCCGTGGTACGTGCTTGCCTACCGGGCCGACGGCCCATTGTTCGTCTCGGAGCTGATCGGCAAGCACACACTGGCGAGAATAGCGGCGCCGCTGCAGGGGCACGGCGGGCCGGTGTGGTACTACCTGCCGGTGCTGGCACTCGGCCTGCTGCCGTTCGCCGCGCTGCTGCCCGGCGCGATCGCGGCTCTGCGCCGGCGTCCGGGTGCCGAGCGGCGGCTGGTGCGGCTCGCCGCCGCCTGGGCGGGGGTGCCGCTGGTGGCGTTCTCGCTGGCGGCGACCAAGCTGCCGCAGTACGTGGCGCCGCTGGCGCCGGCGATCGCGCTGGCGTTCGCCATCGCGGCGGGAGGCGCGACGCCGGCGTGGCGTCGCCGCTCGTGGCACGCCGTGCTGATCACCGGGACCGTGGTCGCCGGCGCCGTCGCCGCCGTGCCGTTCGTGCTCGCCCGCGCCATCGCGATCTGGGGCGACACGGTCCTGCGCACCGTGCCTGGGCTCGCGTGCCTGTCGTCGGCGCCGGGGAGCGTCGTCTGGCTGCTCGCAGCGACCATGCTGCTGGCGGGCACGCTGGCGGCGTGGTCGCACGGGCTGCGCGGCGGCACGCTTGCCGCCCTGCGCGCCCTCGGCGTCGCCGGCGCGGTGAGCTGGGCGGCGCTGTGGATTGCCGGCGGTCACGTCGCCCAGACGATCGCGATCGCGCCCCTCGTCACCCTCGCCCGGCAGGCTTCGACGCAGCTCCCACCTGGCGCGCCCATCCTGCTGGTGCAGCTCAACCATCGCGTCACGCCGACGCTCGCGACCGGGCGCGCGGTGGTGTTCCTGTCGGCGAAGCGGGCCGACGACCGCGAGCGCCTGCGCGCGCGCCTCGCCGGCCGCGAGCCCGCCCGCGCGATCGTCCCCGCAGCGTGGTGGGAAGAGATCCGCGGCGAGACGGGCGGCCGGGAGCTGGCGCGCGAGTGCGGCCACGTCCTTATCGGCGAGTCGCCCAGCCCGCCTACGGCTGCCGCACGTCCAGCCGGAACGTGACGCCGGGGCCGCCGAGATCCGAGAACCAGTGGACGTGCTCGTCGACCATGTCGACCTGGACGATGTAGACGCCCGTCTCGGCCGGGGCCTCGAAGCCGGTTGTGAACTCGCGCGCGCCGCCGGGCGGCACCGTCCCGTCCTCGCGGCCGGCGCGCGCCAGATCGCGGGCCGGGTTGTTCGGGGTGCGGAAGATCGCCATCGCGTCCTCGGGCGGCGCCACGAAAGGCCCGATGGCGCGCACGCCGAGGCGGATGCCGCGTTGGTCTCCCGGTCTCAGCGTCCACTCCTGGTCGGACCGGTTGGTGACGCGCACCCGCAGCGTGATCGGCTCGCCGGGGGCGACGCGGCGCGGCAGCGGCTGCGTCAGCACCGCGATGGCGGCGTCGTACGGCGGCGGGCAGTACACCTCCAGCGCCCAGCGCCGGAAGGCGTCGCCGCTGTGGGCGACGCTGGATGCCGACAGCCACACCTGATAGTGGGCGAAGAAGCGGTGCAACGGGCAGGTGGCGCGGTTGCAGATGTGGCCGGTGGTGGGCGAGAGCTCCTCGATGGCGCGTTCGAGCGGCGCCCCGGCGAGCGCGATCGCCACCGCGGCGCCCCAGCCGCTGCGGTCGACGCCGTTCTTGCAGTGCAGCAGCAGCGGCCGCGGGGTGGTGTCGAGGAGCGTCACGTAGCGGCGCACCTCGTGCTGCGGCGGCCAGTCGTCGAGCTTGATGCGGACGTCCTCGTGGGCGACCGAAAGCTCGCGGCAGGCGGCCAGTTCGTCGACGTACCAGCGCTCGCTCACCCGGGCGCCGCGCAGGTTGATCACCGAGCGCACGCCCAGCCGCTGGATGACCGCTCGCCATTCTCCAACGCCGGGCTGGCTGGCAACCAACACCCCGGGCGCCACCTCGTTGACGACGAGTCCGTCGGTCGCCCGGCGGGCGATCCACAGCGCCGCGCCGCCGACGACGACGGCCGCAGCCGCGATCAGCCAACGTCTCGCCATCTCACTCTACCTTCCCGGGAGCGGCCGCGCGCCGGTTCCGAAGGTGAGGCGGAAGGCGTAGTCCGGCGAGACGCCGACGTTGTACCAGTCCTGGCCCATGTCGAGCGCGAGCCAGGAGGCGGAGCCGAGGTCGTGGGCGAGACCAAACCGGAGGAAGGCGGCGGGGCCACCGAGCGCGGTGCTGGTGAAGTCGGCGAGCGGCGAACTCTCGAGCGTGAACGAGGCGGCGGCCTTCCACCCCCTGCCGAGCGCCTGCTCGCAGCCGGCGTAGGCGTGCCAGGTGTCGGCGCGCTCGCGACCGAGCAGGGCGCCGGCCGGGTCGAGGCGGGTATAGCCGGCGCCGACGAGCAGCGCGCCGGTGCGCCAGCGCCAGTCGGCGAAGTAGCGCACGCCGAGGTCCCAACCGCCGCTGCCGAGCAGCGTGCCGGCGTCGCCGGTCGGCGCCTCGACGCTGGCGACCAGGCGATGGGAGGCGCCGCCGAGCTCGCCGAGCCTTACGCCGAGCGACACGGCGATGTCGCCGACGCCGCTGCCGGCGAGCTGCCGGCGCTCCTCGATGATGCCGTCACGCCCCTTGGCGTAGAGGAACGTCTCGCCGCGCGGGAAGAGGTTGCGATCGGCGTTGGGCAGGCCGAGGTGCGCGTGCCACCACTCGCCGACGCCGTCCCAGTGCGGCCGGCCGACGTCGAGCCACGGGATCTGCACGGTGAGCGCCAGGCCATTGGCGAAGCCGCGCTGGAGCACGAGGTCGGTCCGCCACGCCTCGAGGTCGATGCGGTACATCTCACTATCGGGGTAGCGGCGCTCGAGCTCGCGCAGCTCGTCGCTGCCGATCGGCTCGCGCCAGCGGTTGAGCTCCGCGTGGATGGCGCTGGTCTGCCACGTCCCCTGCCACAGGTTGGCGTAGGCGGCCGCGATCTCGAAGCGCCACTCGCCGGCCACCGGCACCGCCGCGACGACGGGGTCGAACGGCAAGCTGGCGGCGCGCAGCGGGTCCGGGTTCGCGGCGAGGCGCAGCGGCATCTCCGCCGCCGCCGCCGTCCCGGCGAGCACGGCTGCGATCAGGGCAAGTGCCATGCCGTTTCGCATCGCCGGACGGTAACAAAGCGGCCGCGGACCGTTGCCCGCGGCCGGCGGCGCCGCGCTCACTTCGGGATGCGCAGCTTCTGACCGACCTTGATCACGTCGGGGTTCTTCAGGATGTTCTTGTTCGCCTCGAAGATCTTCGTGTAGAGGCTCGCCTTGCCGTAGTACTTCTGGGCCAGCGCTCCGAGCGTGTCGCCGCCGGCCACGACGTGGATCGTCTCGACTCCCGCCGGCGGCACGGGCGCCGCCTCGGCCATCGGCCGCGGCCCCGGCGGCGGGGCGACCGCGGCGGCGGCGACGCGGATCGTGTTGATCGTATTCTCGGTCTCGACGAGGCCGTTGAACGCGGCCATGAGTGCGGTCTTGACCTCCAGCGAAGGCGCCTCACCCTCCAGCTTCACGGTCTTGCCGTCAATCCGGGCAGCCAGGCCGCAAACGTTCGGGTACTTGACCCGCAGTGCGTTGATAGCCTCGTCCACCTTCTCTTCGAACGACTTCCCGAACAGTCCCACTATCTGCCTCCCTTCACCGGCGTGGTGTTTGGTTCGACAAACAGTTTAGCCGACCCCGGCCGCGGCGATCCGGAGCTGATGCCGGGTGTCGACCGCCCGTGGCCCGGTCGGACGTACGATGGAGGAGCCATGGCCGACGATGACTCGCGCGCGCCGCTGCTGCCGTTCGAGTTCCACCCGCTGACCCCCGATCGCTGGGACGACCTCGAGGCGCTATTCGGTCAACGCGATCATGCGCTGCCGCTGCGCCTGACCCGCGACAGCGTGATCATCGCGACGGCGGTGATGATGATCGCGGCGGCGAGCAGCGTCCGCGGCGCCAGCGGCTCGCCGGCGAGCGCCCAGCCGAGCAGCATGGCGACGACCGGATTGACGTAGGCGTAGGTCGAGACGCGCGCCGGCGTCGTCGCGCGCAGCAGCCAGATGTATGCGGTGAACGCCACCAGCGAGCCGAAGACGACGAGGTAGCCGACCGATAGCGCCGAGCGAAGCGAGATCGCGGCGAGACTTACCTGCGGCCACTCGCCGCGGGCGCCGGCAGCGAGGAGCAGCAACACGCCGCCGCCCAGCATCTCCATTGCGGTGGCCAGCATGGGCACCGCCGGCAGGTGGGCGTGGCGGGAGTACAGCGAGCCAGCCGCCCACGACAGGCTGCCGAGGGCGAGCACGACAGCGCCGGCGTGGTCGACGTGGCCGCCGCCCAGTACCTGCTCGGGGCCGACGAGAACCGCGAGGCCGCCGAGACCGAGCGCGAGGCCGGCGATGGTTCGGCCGTCGGGTCGTACGCCGCCGCGGCGCGCCCATTCGAGCAGCACCATCCACAGCGGCACCAGCGCCACCAGGAGAGCGGTGACGCCGGAGGGGACGCGCTGCTCGGCCCAGACTACGGCGCCGTTGCCGCCGAGCAGCATGAGGCCGCCGACGATCGTGGTGGCGCGCCACTCGTCGCGGCGCGGGGCCGGTGTCCCGCGAGCCCGCACCCAGACGTAGAGCAGGGTGCCGGCGATGAGGAAGCGCACGGCTGCCATCAGCAGCGGCGGCACCGTCTCGATCGCAAAGCGGATGGCGAGGTAGGTGGAGCCCCAGATCACGTAGATCGCGGCGAAGGCGAGCACGATCTCGATCCGCTCGGCGGCGTGTCGGTGGTCTTCGTACCCCTTCTGGCCGGAACCGCTCACTCCCCCTCCTCTGTCTCGCGATCGACGTTCTGTCGTTCGGGCGTACGGTCTCGTCTTCTACAACGCGCGCCAGCCGCTGGTTTCATCCGTGCCCGCGGCGCGCGTGGATGTCGGGGCGGGCGGGCTCAGGACGATACGGTCTCGCCGTCGGTCAGGCGCGAACGACCGGCGGCGGCGAGGTCGATGCCGGGGAAGACGATGCAGTTTGTGCCGATCACCGCGCCCGGCGAGACCGTCGCCTGCTTGCCGATGACAGTGATGCCGGTGTCGAGGTGGGTCGGGTAGGCGCGGTTGGCGACCGCCGGGTCGCCGTGGCCGACGACGGCGCCGCCGCCGATCACCGAGAGCTTGTCGAGGATCGCCGACTCCACCGAGCAGTCAGCGCCGAGAATGCAGTCCTGCATCACCACCGAACGCCGCACGCAGGCGCCGGCGGCGATGTGGACGCCGGGGAAGATGACGCTCTCCGTGACGCTGCCTTCGACGACGCAGCCGCGGGCGATGAGGGCGTTACTCACGGCCGCGCGCGGTCCGAGACGCACCGGCGGGCGGTCGCCGAGCCCCTTCTCGTCGGGGCCGGTGCAGATGTTCCAGGCGCCGAGATCCAGGCCGGAGGCGAGGTCGAGGCAGTCCATGTTGGCGTCGAGGTAGGACGACAGTGTGCCGACGTCGCGCCAGTACCCCGCGAACGGGTAGCACAGCAGCTTCCGGCGCCCGATCATGCCGGGGATGATGTCCTTGCCGAAGTCGAACCCCTTGCGGGTGGCCACCACCTCGCGCAGCTCCTCGACCAGCGCCGCGTAGTTGAACACGTAGATCCCCATCGAGGCGAGGTTGGAGGCCGCGTTCTTCTCCTTTTCCTGGAACGCGGTGATCAGCGAGCGCTCGTCGGTGACCATGATGCCGAAGCGGTGCGTCTCCTCCCACGGCACCTGCATCGCCGCGATCGTCAACTCGGCGCCGGCCGCTTCGTGGGCGGCGATCATCGCCTCGTAGTCCATGCGGTAGACGTGGTCGCCGGACAGGATCAGCACCTTCTCGGGCTTGTAGTCCTCCATGAACCAGAGGTTCTGGTAGATGGCGTCGGCGGTGCCCTTGTACCAGTCGGAGTCGTGCTCGCCGGTGTGCGGCGGCAGGATCTTGATGCCGCGCTCGCGTCCCATCAGGTCCCACGGCTCGCCGCTGCCGACGTGGTCCATCAGCGAGGACGGCTTGTACTGGGTCAGCAGGCCGACCCGCTCGAGGCCGGAGTGCATCACGTTGGAGAGCGTGAAGTCGATGATCCGGTAGGCGCCGCCGAACGGCACCGCGGGCTTGGCGCGGCGTGAGGCGAGAATATTGAGCCGGCTGCCGACGCCGCCGGCGAGCAGCATGACCAGGGTGTCGTGCGCGGACCGCATCAGCTCATCACCGTTCCCGCCGGCACGTCGCCGGTCCACGCCGCGCCGGCGAGGCCCTGGCGGACGACGCAGTTGCGGCCGATCTTGACCCCCTCCGGCACTACCGTCGCCTTGCCGACCACGGTGACGCCGCAGGTCAGCGACTCGCCGAGCGCCGGGTTCGCCGCCGGCTCGCCGTGGCCGATCACGGCGCCGCTCCCGACATGCACCGCTTTGTCGAGGACTGCCCGGTCGACGACGGCGCCGGGCTCGATGTGGCAGCCGTGCATTACCACCGAGTCCCGCACCACGGCGCCGCGCTCGACCACGACGCCAGGGGAGAGGATGCTGCGCTCCACGGTTCCGGCGACGGTGGCGCCGCTCGCGATCAGCGACGAGACACCGCGGGAGCCGGGACGGAACAGCGCCGGCGGCAAATCGCCGACGGTGCCGGCGCGCAGGTTGGTGCGCAGGAGCCATGCGTCGAGGTCGGGCGCAGCCTCGCCGAGGATGTCCATGTTCGCGGCGTAGTACGCGTCGAGGGTGCGGGCATACGCCCAGTAACCGTCGAAAACATGGCCGTACACGCGGGCGCCCTCGCGCACCATGCGGGGGATCACCTCGCTGTAGAGGTGGAACGTCGTCCCCTCGGAGGCGTTCTCGCGCAGCCGCTCGATCAGGACACGCGTGTTGAACACGTACACGGTCAGCGAGGCGAGGTCGCCCTCGGGCCGCGCCGCCTTTTCCTGGTAGCTCACCACCCGGCCGTCGCCGTCGAGCACCGCGGTTCCGAACAGGTGCGCCCGCTCGCGCGCCACCCGCTTGAACGCGATCGTGAGGTCGGCCTTGCCGGCCAGGTGCTGCCGGATCACCGGCCGGTAGTCCATCGAGTAGACGTGGTCGCCGGCGGCGACGAGCACCAGCTCCGGCGAGTAGTGCTCGAGGAAGTTGAGGTTCTGGTAGATCGCGTCGGCGGTGCCCTTGTACCAGTCGGAGTCGGCCAGGCCCTTGAACGGCGAGAGGATCTTGAGCTCGCGAGCGCGCCCGACGAAGTCCCACGGCTCGCCGTTGCCGAGATGGCCGAGCAGCGAGTACGGGCGGTACTGCGACAGGACGCCGACCACGTCGATGCGCGACCGCATCATGTTCGACAGCACGAAATCGATGATGCGGTACATCCCCCAGAATGGCACCGCGCTCTTCGGCCGCTGCGCGGTGAGCACCGACAGCTCATCGACCCGCCCGCCCGCCAGCACCATCCCCACGATCTGCTTCTTCATTGGCTCCGATGCTACCGACCCGCCGCCGGCAGTGTCAATGAACACCCTGGGGTCAGGCTTGCGTTATTGCATATCAGGGAGCTAGTGGACGGAATCGATCGTGTCGCCTGACCTGAGTAATGCAAGTATGCAAGCCTGACCCCAGATTCGCAAAACGATGTACAGTAACCATATGGATCGGGCTGGCGCAGGCGTTTTCGCCGCGGCGATTGCCCTGCTCTGTGGTGGCGCGTGCAGTGGGGAGCAGCCGAGGTGCTCTGCGTGGGAGCTGGTCAATCCGCGACCGCAGGCGAACCACCTGCGTGACGTCGCGTTCGGCGGCGGTCGCTGGGTGGCGGTGGGCGAGGGAGTCGCGGTCGTTTCGACGGACGCGGTCACCTGGTCTGCCGTACCGCTGCCCGACCGCTCGTTGCGCGGTGTGACCTATGGCGACGGCGTCTTCGTAGCGGCAGGCGCCGGCAGCGCGATCGTGCGGTCGGGCGACGGCGCGGAGTGGGAGTCCATCGACACGCCGGCTTCGGCGGACCTCGAGGCGGTGGCGTTCGCGGCTGGGACGTTTCTCGCGGTAGGCGACGCCGCCACCGTCCTGGCGTCGGTGGACGGCCTGTCGTGGACGCCGGAGTCGCCCGGCGCGGTCACGGGAGACCTCGCGGGCGTGCGGGTGAGCGGTCGGTTCGCCGGCAACCCGGGGCCGATGTTCCTGGTGTGGGGGCCGTCGTCGATCGCGCTGCGCCGTTTCGACGGCACCTGGCTGGTGATCCCGCTGCCGCAGGACGCGGAGGTGACGCGCGCACCGTTCTGGGTCAACTCGGCAATCTGCGCGACCTTGAGGTGCGGCGAGCACTACTGGTGCACGAGCACGTCGACTCTCTTCCTGGTGACGCACGACGGAGTTGCCTGGGAGCCGCTCGAGTACGGCCTTGTGATAGGCCCTTCGGACGTGGCCGTGAAGGGCAAGGGCCTGGTCGGGCTGGTCGACTACGAACTGGGGAGCGTGACCGCGCTGTACACCACCCCGGACGGGTGGAGCTGGTCCCCGCGGGAGTCCGCGTTCAACGTACGGCTGCGGGCGCTCGCAGCGGCCGCCGGTCGCTTCGTCGCCGTCGGCGATCACGGCGTCGTCTTCACGAGCATGGACGGCACAACGTGGAGCAGCGCCACCGGCCCGTCTCCCGATCTCTACCGCCTCGCGTGGAACGAGCAGGCGTTCGCCGCCAACGCGAGCGGCCGCGGTACGAACGCCGAGGGATGGGAGACCGGGATTCCCTCGCAGGTCGCGAGCCGCGACGGCCGCGACTGGAGCATCGCCGCTGCTAGCGACATCGACGTGGTAGCCGCGCGGCTGGGCCAGTTTCTCGGCGTGCGGGCGCAAGAGGTGCACGCGAGCGCCGACGGCCTGGCCTGGGCCAGGCAGCCGGACCTCCCGACCTGGGGCGCGCCCGGTGCGCTCTGGGACGGGCAGCGGTTCGCTATCCTGACCTTCGAGCACTCGCCCAACTGCCAGGTGACCTGCGTTCCGGTGCCCATATTCGCCGCGACCAGCGAGGATCTAGCGATGTGGGTCGCGGTCGAGCAGCCCGATCTGCTCGATCTCGGCCACTCGCGGCTGGCCGGCATGGCGTTCGACGGCCGGCGGTACGTCGCGGCGGGCGGCGTCAACCCGACGGTCAGCGAGCCCTCGGCGGGCCGTCACCCGGTCTTCACGAGCGCCGATGGATTGAATTGGGGATCGTTGCCCGAGATCATGCCGGGAACGAAGGAGGGCACGTCCGCCATCGCCACCAACGGCCGCGGCTTTGTCGCGGTGCGCGGTACGAGCGTGCTCACGAGCCCGAACGGCCTCGACTGGTCGAGCGCCGACATCGCGCCGCTGCACCTGATTAGGGTGATGTGGACCGGCGACGAGTACGTGGCGGTCGGCGACGACGGCGCCGGCCACGCCGCGGTCGCTCGCAGCACCAACGGCACCGCGTGGACGCACGAGGCATTCCCGGCGATCCCGGCACGACTGCTGGCCGTCACCGGCGGGCAGCGCGTGCAGCTCGCGGTGGGCCAAGCCGGCGTGACGCTGCGCCGCGAGTGCCACCCGCAGTCGCCGAGCCGCCGCTTGCGCGGCGCTCGGTAGACATCCCGTCGAAGGGACCGAACCTGTGTGGAACTCGACTCCCGTCGGAGTTGCAGTGCAGCTCGATCTGTCCTACATTGTCTTACATGAAAGACACCCTGACGATCCGTCTCGACGGCGAGCTGGCGGCGATGCTGGCGAAGGCGGCGCGCGCCTCCGGACGCACGCGCAGCGAGGTGGCGCGTGACGCCTTACGGCGGCAGCTCGCCGTCGTGCTGTTCGACCAACTGCGCGCCAGGATCACACCGTTCGCCGAGGCACAGGGGCTGCTCACCGACGAGGACGTGTTCCGGCTCGTCTCGTGAAGGTCTTCCTCGACACGAACGTCCTGGTCGCCGCCTTCGCGACACGGGGTCTGTGTGCAGACCTGCTGCGGGTCGTCCTCACAAAGCACGAGCTGGTCCTCGGACAGATCGTCCTCGTCGAGCTCGAGCGGGTCATGGGCGAGAAGCTCCGCGTACCAGAATCGGTGATCGCCGCCGCCCTCGAGTTCCTGCGGAGGTATCCCGTGACTGCGGTCGCCGAGCCTCTCCCGCACCCAAGGTGTCGAGACAAGGATGATGCTCTCGTGTTCGCCAGTGCCGTCGCCGCCGGCGCGGACGTCCTCGTCACCGGAGACCGAGACCTGCTGGTGCTGGCAGGCAAGTCGAGCCTTCGGATCGTCGATCCACGCGGGCTGTGGACCCTCCTGCACGCGGACGCCGTGAGCTGATGCGATGACCGGCACGAAACGCACACGCAAGGGCATTCCCAGGTCGTCGCGTGTGCACGGCGAGATCCAGGGACGGCCGCGGTCGGTGTTCGACGCCGTGTACGCGCTGGTGCGGGCGATCCCGCGCGGGCGGGTGATGACCTACGGGCAGATCTCGGTGCTGCTCGGCAGCCGGATCTCGCCGGCCGCGGTCGGCTGGGCGATGCACGCCTGCCCCGAGGACGTGCCGTGGCACCGCGTCGTCAACGCGTCCGGCGGCTGCTCGACCGACCGCCTGCCGGACATCCCGGTCGGCATGCAGCGGGCGCTGCTCGAGGCCGAAGGCGTGGAGTTCCGTCTCGGCGGCACCATCGACGTCGAGCGCTATCGCTGGTCCCCGGAGGTGGCTACTCCGGATCGAGGCCGGCGAGGTCCGCGGGGACGTTGACGTTGAAGAAGCCGCGGCGCAGCGCCGGCGGCGGTGCCGGCGTGGCGACCTTCTCGTGGTGTGCGATCAGCCGCGGCGCCGGGTTGGGTCCCGCCGCCACCTCCTCGAGCAACGGAGCCGCCTGAGGCTCGTAGAGGGCGAAGAGCGGCTCGAACATGCCCTCGCGCAGGCTCGGTACGACCGCCCAGCGCCCCGGACGGCGCTGGGCGAGCAGCCATTGCACGACCTCGTCACCGGCGAACGGCAGGTCGCACGCGGCGAGCAGCCACGCCGCGCCGGGGAGCCAGCGCATGGCGGCGAGCATCCCGGCCAGGGGCCCGGAGACGTCTGGAGCGTCGGGGAGACGCGGCGCCGAGGCGAGCGCCGGCGGGACGTTGCCGTCGCCGACAAGCGCGATACCGGCCGCGTGCGGCGCGACGGCGTCGACGAGGCGCTCGAGGTAGGTACGGCCGCCGCGCCGCAGGAGGTGCTTGGCGCGGCCCATACGGGTGCTGCCGCCTCCGATGAGGATGCCGGCCCACACCGGCACCCGTGTCCAGGCAGCCGGCAGCCAGTCGTCGAGGACGCGCAGGAACAGCGCCTCCCGGTCGGCGCCCCACGGCAGCACCGCCAGCACGTCGGTGACCTCGCGCGGCGGCTTCGCATCGTCGGGCCCCGCCAGCCACACCTTGAGCATCGGCGTCGCCTTGTGCCCTTCCACGAGCACGATGTCGTGCCGGCGGAGCAACTCGCCGGCAGCTCGGCCCAGGCCGCGCTCGTAGCGGCGGTGGCGGCGCTCGAGCGCCTCGTCGGGCCCGATCAGCGCGATGTCGGCGCCGGCGCGGAAGAGGCGGTCGGAGTCCTTGCCTGGGCGGTCGAGGTCGGGGCCGTGGCCGTCGTGCTTGAGCACCGCGACGCGCAGGCCGCGGGCGGCCAGGCGCGGGATCACCGCCTCGAGCAGCGTGGTCTTGCCGGAGCCGCTCCAACCGCAGACGCCGAGGACGGGGCCGCGAGGAGCGGCGTCACGGTCGTCGCCGGGCGGCGTGTCGAGATCGTCCATGCCGGCGCGAAGTGTAGCCCGGCGGCGAACCCGGAGCGGCCGGGCTGCGTAGACCGATCCGTGCACACGCACGACGGACAGGGAGGAACGCATATGACAAAGGGGAAGGTGAAACTGCTGCTCGTACTGTCGGTTCTGCTGCTGGCGGCGGCGCCGCTCTGGGCCGAGACGCCGCTCATCCCGCGGGAGGTGCTGTTCGGCAACCCGACGAAGGCCGCGCCGCAGATCTCGCCCGACGGGACCAGGCTGGCGTACCTGGCGCCCTCGCAGGAGGGCGTGCTCAACGTCTGGGTGCGGACGATCGGCAAGGACGACGACGCGCAGGTCACCAACGACACGAAACGCGGCATCCGCATTCACATGTGGGCCGAGAACGGCAAGAACCTGCTCTACCTGCAGGACATCGGCGGCGACGAGAACTGGCATGTGTACGCGGTCGACCTGACGAGCAAGGTGGTTCGCGACCTTACCCCGTTCCAGGGGATTCGCGCGCAGACGATCCTGCTCGACAAGCACTTTCCGAACCAGATGCTGGTCGGTCTCAACCTGCGGGACCGGCGGGCGTTCGACATGTTCCGCGTCGACCTGACGACCGGGGCGGTCACCCCCGACACCGAGAACCCCGGCGACGTCACCGGTTGGCTGGCCGACGCCGGCTTCGTGATCCGCGCGGCGTTCGCCAACAATCCCGCAGACGGCTCGACCGTGCTGCGCGTGCGCGACGGCAAGGACGCGCCGTGGCGCGACCTGATCGTCTGGCCGTTCGGCGACCAGGGGGGGCCGGACGGGTTCACCGCCGACGGCAAGGCGCTCTACGTCGAGACCACGCTCGGCAGCGACACCAGCCGGCTCGTGAAGGTCGACGCCGCCACCGGCAAGGAGCTCGCGGCGATCGCCAGCAACCCGAGGAGCGACGTCGGTGCGGTGATGATCCACCCCGACACCTACGTCGTCCAGGCGGCGTCGTTCGAGTACACGCAGCCGGAGTGGACGGTGCTCGACGCCGGCCTCAAGGCGGACTTCGACGCGCTCGCCAAGGTGCAGCCGGGGTTCTACTCGGTCACCAGCCGCGACCGCGCCGACGCCAACTGGATCGTCTCGTTCGACACCGACAACGCGCCGCTCGCCTTCTACGCCTACAACCGCGCCGCGAAGAAGGCGGAGAAGCTGTTCACGACCCGCCCGGAGCTCGAGAAGTACACGCTGGCGAGGCGCGAACCGGTGGTGATCAAGAGCCGCGACGGCCTCGACTTGGTGTCGTACCTGACGCTGCCGGTCGGCGTCGAGCCCAAGGGCCTGCCCCTGGTGCTCAACGTGCACGGCGGCCCGTGGGGGCGCGACTCGGCCGGGCTCGACAACGAGGCGCAGTGGTTCGCCAACCGCGGCTACGCGACGCTGCAGGTCAACTTCCGCGCCTCCGCCGGGCTCGGCAAGGCGTTCCTCAACGCCGGCAACGGCGAGTGGGGCGCGAAGATGCAGGACGACCTCACCGATGCCGTCCGCTGGGCGGTCGCCAAGGGGATCGCCGACCCGAAGAAGGTGTGCATCTACGGCGGCTCGTACGGCGGCTACGCGACGCTCGCCGGCCTGGTGTTCACCCCGGAGCTGTACGCCTGCGGCGTCGACATCGTCGGTCCGTCGAACATCAAGACCCTGCTCGCCTCGATTCCGCCGTACTGGGGACCGATCAAGAAGATGTTTCTGATGCGGATCGGCGACGTGGAGAAGGACGAGGCGCTCAACCGCAAGGTGTCGCCGCTGTTCCACGTCGACAAGGTGAGGGCGCCGCTGATCGTCGCCCAGGGCGCCAACGACCCGCGGGTCAACATCCGCGAGGCGGAGCAGATGGTCAAGGCGTTGCGGGACAAGGGGCTGCCGGTGACGTACGTCGTCTACACCGACGAGGGGCACGGGTTCGCCCGCCCCGACAACCGGCTCGACTTCTACGGGCGCGTCGACGAGTTCCTCGCCAAGCAGCTCGGCGGCCGCGCCGAGCCGTGGAAGGAGATCAAGGGCTCGTCGGCCGACGTGCGCTGAGGCGCCGCGAGTGTCGCGCGAGCGAGGCGGGGCCACGGTTCCGCCCCGCTTCGTCTCGCGTGCGGCCGGGGAGTAGACTCGCCCAGGGAGCCGCCCGTGAGCACTGGTCTCGTGCAAGAGTTCCGGCCGGCGGCAGTGAAGAGCGCCGCCAGGACGATCGTCGGTGCGGTCATGCTCGTGGTCGTCGTCGCCGCCGGCGTCGCGGTCGCCAGCCTGATGTGGCTGCCGCGCGACATCCGCTACGAGGTGCGCGCCGACACCCTCACCGTCATGCTGCGCGCCGGCGTGTGGCGCACCGGCCGGGAGGCGCCGCTGGCGGCGATCACCACGGCGCGGCCGGTCGAGCTGGGCAGCGGCCGGCGCACCGCCGGTACGGCGATGCCGGGCTACTGCGTCGGTCTGTTCTCATATCCGAATGTCGGCGCCGTATGGCAAGCCACCACTTGCGGCCGGTCGGCCGTGCTCATCGAGGCGACGGGCCAGCCGAAGGCGATCGTCGTCACTCCCGCCGACCGCGACGGCTTCCTCGCAGCGCTGTCGGCGCACCGGCCGGAGCAGTTCGCGCCGGCGCCGTTCGCGCCGGCTCCCGGGTGGATTTGGGTGAAGCTGGCGTTGCTCGCACCGCTGCTCACCATCCCGTTGCTCGTGGCGACGTTCTTCATGGCGCCGGGCCGGCTGCGCTACGAGGTGGGCCAGGGCGAGCTGGTCGTGCGCACGCTGCTCGGCGCACGGCGGTTTCCGCTCGCGGGGGCGTCCGCCCGCGCCTGCTCGCCCGGCCGCGCGGTCAAGCTGACCGGCAACGGCATCCCCGGGTACTACACGGGGTGGTTCTACCTCGACGGCGGCCGCACACGGGTGTACGCGAGCCGGCTCGCGGGCGGCGTGCTGATCGAGGGCGCGGCGCGGGTGTTCGTCACCCCCCGCGAGGTCGAGCCGTTCCTCACGGCGCTGCGCGCCAACGGCGCGGTGCGGTCGTAGCCTCGCCGTCGGCTCGGTGCTTCAGCCAGACGCGCAGGTTGTACAGCGGCGGAAACTCGGCCCAGCTCCACAGCACCTCCGGATGGGCGTCGGGCTGGAGCACGCTGTCGTGGGAGCGCACGCCGTAGGGATCGACGAGCAACCCGGCCGCGTGAAAGGCGATGGAGACGCCGAGCAGGAGCATGGCCGCAGCGAGGAGCAGGCGCCGCCGAACAGCTCCGAGCGGCCGGCGCGGCGCGAGCGCGACGACCAGCAGCACGCCCCAGAGGACGAGCGTGTCGGAGAGGTAACGGGGGCCGTAGGTGAACCCGCCCCACCACTCCCGCCATGCCGCGGCGGCAATCACGTTGGCGACGATCGCGGCGACGGCGGGCGGCACGATCTCTGCCAGCGGCGGACGCTCCTGCGGCCTGGCGCTGCGCCGTAGCAGCGGCGCGATCACGACGACCAGCAGCACCGGGGAGTAGATCAGCAGCCCGCGACCGGGTGAGACCAGGACGCCGGCGAGGCCGGACAGCAGCGAGTACGCCGTGGACGATCCCGCTGCCGCGAAGCGAACGTCGCCGACAAGGAGTTGCCCGGGGATGAACGGGCTGCCGAGCACCGCCCACTGGTAGGCGGCGACGGCGAGGAGCGCCGGCGCCAGGCCGGCGGCAAACCAGCCCAGGCGACGACGGTCAGATCGCCAGAGGAGCCAACCCCACGCCGCTGCCAGCACGAGAGCCGTCGGACGCGCCGCCACGCCCCAGCCGGCGAGGACGCCGGCGGCGCACGCGGCCGCCGCGGAGGGCCCGGGGTGCGGCCGCCAGAGAAGCGCCAGCACCGCCGCCGAGAGCAGCAGCAGCAGCGAGTGTTGCCAGACCTCGCGCGAGAGCAGCGACAGCGCCGACGTGCCGAGCCCCAGCGCGGCGGTTGCGAACCACGCGGCGCCGGCGTCGCCCCAGCGTCGTGCCGCCGAGAAGAACAGCGTGACGGCCAGCGCGCTCCACACCGCCGCGATCGCCCGGTTGAGGCCGTCGCCGAGCAGCACCTCGTCGGGCATGCCGGCCAGCTTGGCGAGCGCGTAGACCGGCAGCAGCGCGGCGGGCACGCCGATGCCGTACGGGCTGACCCAGCCGCCGCGGGGGCTCGCGAGGAGGTAGACGCGGTGCTGGGCGACGATCGCGGAGTGATCGGGGGTGAGCGTGTCGATGCGGCCGCGCTCCCCGTGCAGCAGCGAGGCGGCGGTGAGGGCGTTGGCGAAGGTGTCGCCCGAGGAGGAGTGCAGCGGCGTCGACAGGTAGACGGTGAGGAGGACCGTCAGGAGTGCGAGGGCGGGCAGCATCGCGCGGTGTTGCGACGTCGCGCTCATGGCGCTCGCAGCAGCAGCCCGACGCGGAAAGCACCGCCGGGCGGCGCATGCAGCGCGTGAAGACCGTGGTTCCGCCGCGTCGCCGCCTCCCGTTCCCGTTTCGCCGGAGTTTCCCGTGCAGCCATCGTCTTTCCGCGATGCCAACACTAGCAGGGTCCGGCCGGGCCGCCGGCCACGGGCCACGGTTCGTGCAGCTATCGCGTCGCGTTGGCGAGCATCCACACCAGGCCGGCGACGATCGCGGTCCCCTCGCGCAGCAGCGCCGGGTCGACCTTGTCGTAGGTGTCCGCATCGGTGTGATGCACGTCGAAATAGGCCTCGAGGTCGGGACGAAGGCCGACCGACAGCACGCCTTGCTGCTCCAAAGGCGAGATGTCGGCGCCGCTGCCACTTCCCTCGATCGGCAGGCCGAGCGGTTGGGCGATCCGCCGGAGCCAGGCAAGGTCGAACGCCGAGCCGGAAGCCGACCACGTCAGCGGCTTGCCGGAGCCGAGGTCGGTCTCGATCGCGGCAACGTGGCACTCCGCACCGTGCGCCTGGCCGTAGGCGATGCCGCCGCGCAGCCCGTTTTCCTCGTTGGCGAAAAGCACGGCGCGGATGGTCCGCCGCGGCCTGAGGCCGAGCGAGCGGATCAGGCGCAGCGCCTCGATGGTGTGGATGATCCCGGCGCCGTCGTCCTGCGCGCCCTGGCCGACGTCCCACGAGTCGAGGTGGCCGCCGACCACCACGATCTCCTCGGGATGCTCGCTGCCGACGATCTCGGCGATGACGTTGTCGGTGGGTGCGTCGGACAGCGTCTGCGCGCCCATCTCGAGACGCACCCGCACCGTCACGCCGCGGCTGGCGAGCCGGTCGATCCAGTCCGCGTCCTCGGTGGTAATCGCCGCCGCGGGAATCGCCGGCTGGGTGTCGTCGTAGGTCATGCTGCCGGTGTGCGGCGTGTGCAGCGACCGCACGGTAATCGAGCGCACGAGCACGGCGACGGCGCCGAAGGCGGCGGCCTTGGCGGCGCCTTGCGCGCGGTAACGGACGGTGTTGCCGTAGTGCGCTCCGGCGGTGTCGCCGGGCTTCGGCGGTGCGCAAAACAGCACGATCGTGCCGGCGACCGCCGGCGAGAGCTCGTCGAACGAGTGCACCACCGAAACCGGCGCCGCAATCCCCGGGGTGCCCACCGAGCCGCCGAGACCGAGCATGGCCAGGGATCTGCGCTCCGGCGCGAGCATCTCCAGCCGCTCCTCGCCTCTCACCCAGTGCGGGACGAGAACCGGGTCGAGTCGCACGTTGTCCTGCCCGTCCGCGCGGAGCGTCCGCTCC